>JAABUY010000494.1_pt1 | contig 67677 bp, 57 predicted proteins | sample 5560271 | NCBI WGS metagenome assembly JAABUY01 (sample SAMN10711886, study PRJNA513374) | rock metagenome | isolation source: Antarctica rocks | place: Antarctica: Victoria Land, University Valley | reverse complement strand
GACCGAGCTCACGGACATGACCATCGACTATCTCAACACGCGCACAAAGACGATCGTCACCAACTACTTCACAGCACCCCTGATCCGGTACGCGCAGTGACCGCTATATTTGGCGCTCCCCGTAATAACCGTTGGATTTCGCGGATTTGATGGCGCTACCTGTACGTAGTGCTGCGTATCGCCTACGGGCGCTTCTACGCGCCGCTGGGCCTGTCACCAGACGACCTCGGCCTGGGCTACCTGGAGCTCCTCCCCAAGCGGGGGGCGGCGACCCCTCAGACCTCAGCTTCAGCCGGTGAACCTGGGCGGCTGCTTGGGCGCCGGCGCGACCTATCCGCAGCGGGTGAAGTGCACGACTCGCACCGTGGTCTTGCCGGCGGCGTCGGTGGCGATGATCTTGAGCGTGTGCGACCCGGCGCGCAGCCTGCGGGCGAGCACGCGGGCAACGATGCGCTTGGCGTGGGTGTGCACGATGCGCCGGCCGTCGAGGACCACGTCGACGCGCTTTAGCTTCAGCGCGTCAGAGACGCTCACGCGGGCGCGGACGTTGGCGCGGCGACAGCGAGAGCTGGCCACCCCGGCGATCGAGATGCGCGGCTCGCTGACCAGGAGCGCGTCGACCGCCACCATGCCGGGTCCCTTCGTGCCGGTGATGAAGCTCTGGTCGGCGCCCGACCCGTCGAGGTTTGACCGCCCGATCGTGCTGGTGTCGAAGTTGGCCCAGTAGACGTGGGCGGCGTCGACCGCCACTCCGAGGGGGTCGTTGGCGCCGGTGATGAAGCGCTGGTTGGCGCCCGACCCGTTGAGGTTGGCCCGCCCGATCGTGCCGGGGATGTCGGGGTTGGCCCAGTAGACGTGGGCGGCGTCGACCGCCACCCCGATGGGGACGCTCGCGCCGGTGATGAAGCTCTGGTTGGCCCCCGACCCGTCGAGGTTTGACCGCGCGATCGTGTTGGTGCTGTAGTTGGCCCAGTAGACGTGGGCGGCGTCGACCGCCACCCCCTCGGGGACGCTCGCGCCGGTGATGAAGCGCTGGTTGACCCCCGACCCGTCGAGGTTTGACCGCGCGATCGTGTCGGCGCCGGTGGGGTCCCGGCCGTCGCTGTTGGCCCAGTAGACGTGGGCGGCGTCGACCGCCACCCCCTCGGGGGCGCTCGCGCTGGTGATGAAGCGCTGGTTGACCCCCGACCCGTCGAGGTTGGCCCGCGCGATCGTGTGGGTGTCGAGGTTGGCCCAGTAGACGTAGGCTTGGGCGGCCTGGGAGACGACCAGCGAGACGACCAGCGCGCCGAGGACGGCCAACCCGAGGGCCCTGAGCCGCCGCCGGCTCCCCCTCGGGGCCTGCGCGCGTGCGCGCGCCGCAGACCGCGCCGCCGGTGCGACCGTGTCCAGCTGGAGCCTTCCCTCGCCCGAGCGCATGTGGGCCAGTCTAGGCGCCGGCGCAGCTGGGTCAGGCATGGACCAACTTCCGGCGCGGGCGCGGCGGGGCACCCGGCCGGCCCGCGAGAGAATCGGTCCCGTGGTGGGAGGGCGGGGGTTGACAGGCGTGCCCGCCCACCCATCTCGCCGCTGCGCCCGCTCCCCAGCGCCGGATACCACTCCGCGCCGACCCGCTGGCGGGGTGCTGGGCGATGGCCCCGACATGGCTGCCCGACTGCTCGAGGACCGCCGGGCAGAGCCCCACTGAGGGACGGTGTTGGGCGGCGCCGTCCTGGACTCCTGGGTGGTGCTCGCCTGGCTACAGGCTCCGAGCCGGCCCTCGAGCGAGTTGAGTCGTTGCTGCACGCGGCCAGCGCGCCGTTGATGAGCTCCGATCAACGCCTGCGAGGCGCCGGGTGGCGCCCGCAGCGGGTGAAGTGCACGACTCGCGCCGTGGTCTCGCCGGCGCTGTCGGTGGCGATGATCTTGATCGTGTGCGTTCCGGGGCGCAGCCTTGCGGCTGGGATGCGGGCGCCGACGTGCCTGCTGTGGGTGTGCACGATGCGCCGCCCGTCGAGGAGCACGTCGACGCGGTCTAGCTTCAGCGCGTCAGAGACGGTCAGGTGCGCGCCGAAGTTGGCGCGGCGACAGCGAGAGCTGGCCACCCCGGTGACCGAGATGCGCGGCGCCTTGACCAGGAGCGCGTCGACCGCCACCCCGGCGGGGTCGCTGGCGCCGGTGATGAAGCTCTGGTCGGCGCTCGTGCCGTCGAGGTTTGACCGCCCGATCGTGTAGGTGTCGCTACCGGGATTGGCCCAGTAGACGTGGGCGGCGTCGACCGCCACCCCCTCGGGGGCGCTGGCGCCGGTGATGAAGCGCTGGTTGGCTCTCGTGCCGTCGAGGTTTGACCGCCCGATGGTGGCGGTGCCCGTGTCGTTGTTGGCGTTGGCCCAGTAGACGTGGGCGGCGTCGACCGCCACCCCCCCAACGGGGCCGTTCGCGCCGGTGATGAAGCTCTGGTTGGCGCTCGTGCCGTCGAGGTTTGCCCGCGCGATCGTGGCGGTGCCCGTGTAGTTGGTGGGGTTGTTGGCCCAGTAGACGTGGGCGGCGTCGACCGCCACCCCGGAGGGGTTCGCGCCGGTGATGAAGCTCTGGTCGGCGCCCGTGCCGTCGAGGTTGGCCCGCCCGATCGAGCCGGTGTCGTTGTTGAGGTTGTCTTGGGTGGTCCAGTAGACGTGGGCGGCGTCGACCGCCACCCCGAAGGGCAAGTACGCGCCGGTGATGAAGCTCAGGTTGACCCCGGTGCCGTCGAGGTTTGCCCGCGCGATCGTGTTGGTGCCTTGGTTGGCCCAGTAGACGTGGGCGGCGTCGACCGCCACCCCGGCGGGGAACTTCGCGCCGGTGATGAAGCTCTGGTTAGCGCCCGTGCCGTCGAGGTTTGCCCGCGATCGTGTCGCGGTTGGCCCAGTACACGTAGGCTTGGGCGGCCTGGGTGACGACCAGCGAGACGAGCAGCGCGCCGAGGAGCGTCAAGCCAAGCGCCCGCAGCCGCCGCAGGCTTCCCGGGGCGGTCTGCGCGCGCGCGCCGGCCGCAGACCGCGCCGCCGGTGCGACCGTGTCCAGCCGGAGCCTTCCCTCGCCCGAGCGCATGTGGGCCACTCTAGACGCCGGCGCAGCTGGGTCAGGCATGGACCAACTTCCGGCGCGGGCGCGGCGGGGCACCCGGCCGGGCTGCGAGAGAATCGGTCCCGTGGTGGGAGGGCGGGGGTTGACAGGCGCGCACCCACCCATCTCGCGGCTGCGCCCGCTGCCCAGCGCCGGTAGGACGGCGCGCCGACCCGCCCGCCGGGCAGCCCCCTACAGCGGGATGTTGCCGTGCTTGCGCTGCGGCCCGGGCTCGCGCTTGGTCAGCAGCGTGCGCAGCGCGGTGATGATCTTCGGCCGGGTCTCGTGGGGGACGATGACGTCGTCGATGTAGCCGCGCTCGGCGGCGGCGTAGGGGTTGGCGAAGCGGGCCCGGTAGTCGTCCATCAGCTTCTGGCGCCGCTCGTCGGGGGTGGGGCTGTTGGCGATGTCGCGCCGGTAGATGATGTTCACTGCGCCCTCGGGACCCATCACAGCCACCTCGGCGGTCGGCCAGGCGAAGTTGAAGTCGGCGAGCAGGTGCTTGGAGGACATGACGTCGTAGGCGCCCCCGTAGGCCTTGCGGGTGATCACGGTGATCTTCGGGACTGTCGCCTCGGTGAAGGCATAGAGCAGCTTGGCCCCGTGGCGGATGATCCCGCCCCACTCCTGGGCGGTGCCCGGCAGAAAGCCGGGTACGTCGCACAGCGTCAGGATCGGGATGTTGAACGCGTCGCAGGTCCGCACGAAGCGCGCCGCCTTGTCGGATGCGTCGATGTCCAGGACCCCAGCCAGCGCCGCGGGCTGGTTGCCCACGACGCCGATGGCATGGCCGTCGAGCCGGGCGAAGCCGCAGATGATGTTGCGAGCGTAATGCTCATGGACCTCGAGGAACTCGCCGTCATCCACCACCAGCCGCACGACGTCGCGCATGTCGTAGGGCTTGTTCGGGCTGTCGGGCACGACCCGATCCAGCGCCTCGTCCATGCGGCCGGGGTCGTCGGTGGGCAGCATCCGGGGCGGTGACTCGAGGTTGTTGGAGGGCAGGAAGCTGAACAGGTAGCGGCAGTCCTGGAGGCACGCGTCCTCGTCCTCGGAGGCGAAGTGGGCAACGCCGGACTTGGTGTTGTGCGTCATGGCCCCGCCCAGATCCTCGAACGTCGTCTCCTCCCCGGTCACCGTCTTGATGACGTCGGGACCGGTGATGAACATGTGCGAGGTCTCCTTGACCATGAAGATGAAGTCGGTGATGGCCGGCGAGTAGACCGCACCCCCGGCGCACGGCCCCATGATCAGCGAGATCTGGGGAATCACTCCCGAGCAGCGGACGTTGCGCACGAACACGTTCCCGTAGGCCCCCAGGGAGACGACGCCTTCCTGAATGCGGGCGCCACCGGAGTCGTTGATGCCGATGACCGGGCAGCCGATCTTGGCCGCCAGGTCCATGATCTTGCACATCTTCTCGGCCATGACCTCGCCGAGGGAGCCGCCGAACACCGTGAAGTCCTGGGAGAAGACGCACACGCGGCGGCCCTCGATGGTGCCATGCCCGGTGACCACGGCGTCGCCCCACGGCCGATTGCGCTGCATGTCGAACTCGAGGGTGCGGTGGCGCACGAAGGTGTCCAGCTCCTGGAAGGAGCCAGGATCCAGCAGCTTCTCGACTCGCTCTCGCGCGGTGAGCTTGCCGCGCTCGTGCTGCTTGGCCTCGGCCTCGGGGGCGGAGTGCGCGGCGGCCTGGCGCAGCTCCTCGAGCCGGGCCAGCTTCTGCTCGTAGGTCTCGGCCGCCTTCTCGCGCATGAGCGGGCGGGGATCCTAGATGACTGCTCTAGGGAGAACGAACTGCCTCGACGTAGAGCGTCCAACCGCGGCGGTTCTCGCTGTCGCCGTTGGGCTGCAACAGACCGGTACCGAACTCCCATGGCGCCGCCGCGGAGAACCCTGCGGATCGGCACAGCAGCTCGAGGGTCCGCGCGTCCCACACGGATTGGTGCCCGTGCTCGTAGACAAGCTCGGAGACGGCCAGCAGTGGTGCGGGCCGCCCGGCAACCCACTGCGCCTCGCTTTCCTCCCCGCAGTAGGCGCGCAGGCAGGCCCGGGCATCGGGAACCCCGATGCGAAGAACGCCGCCCGGGCGCAGGACGCGATGGCACTCCGTCGTCAGTGCGTGGGCCTGACGGAGGTTCAGATGCTCGAGGTAGTGCTCGTGGAGGATCGCTGCGACGGAGCCGTCGAGCCACGGCAGCCCGCGGCTCAGATCCAGCGGTACGTCGACGTGCGTCCCGAGCAGGTCGACGTTGACCCAGCCGGGCTTGTAGTTGGAGCCACACGCGAGGTGGAGCCGGGCGGGCGCAGCGGCGTCCCGCGCCGCCCTTGCCCTGGCCCACGGGGCGACGGCCTGGGTGGCCCAGCGGCGCAGGTATGGCCGGAGGCCAACCGGCACCGGCCGACGGAGGGCCGCGGCGAGACCCTCCCGATGCGGGATGTGAGGACCCCCCGCGCTCTCGAGGTAGCGGCGAAACCGCGCCACCTCGTCAGGGGCGCAGACGCCTACCGCCTGGCCTTGAGGCTCGGGCCGGCGGACGCTCACTCTCCCGATCGGTAGACGCCGAAGACGTCGCGCATCGCCCCGCACACCTCGCCCATCGAGCAGCGATCGGCGAGCGCGTGCTTGATCGGGGCCATCACGTTGTCGGTGCCGCGGGCGGCCTCGCGCAGCTCCTCGAGCCGCCGCTGGACCAGCTCGTCGTCCCGGTCGGCCTTGAAGGCGCGCAGGCGCTCGAGCTGGTCGCGCTCGGATTCGGGATCCACGCGCAGGGTCTCAGGGACCTCCAGCGCCTCGTCGGCGAAGGCGTTGACCCCCACCACGATGTCCTGCTCGAGGCGGTAGCGCTCGGAGTAGCCCCAGGCCGAGTCGCCGATCTCTGCCCGGATGAACTCGATGGCTCCCACCGACCCGCCAAGCGCCTCGACCTTGTCCATCAGCTCCTGCGCGCGCGTCTCGACCTCCTCGGTGAGCGACTCGACGAAGTAGGAGCCGGCGAAGGGGTCGACGGTGTCGGCCGCGCCTGACTCGTGGGCGATGACCTGCTGGGTGCGCAGGGCGATCCTCGCTGCGCGCTCGGTGGGCAGCGCCAGCGCCTCGTCGAACCCGTTGGTGTGCAGCGACTGGGTCCCGCCGCAGACCGCGGCAAACCCCTGCAGGGCGACGCGGACTATGTTGTTCTCGGGCTGCTGGGCGGTCAGGGTCACGCCGCCGGTCTGGGTGTGGAAGCGCAGGCGCTGGGAGCGCTCGTCGGTGGCGCCGAAGCGGTCGCGCATGATGTGCGCCCACATGCGCCGGGCGGCGCGGAACTTGGCCACCTCTTGGAAGACGTTGTTGTGGCCGTTGAAGAAGAAGGCGAGGCGTGGCCCGAACTCATCGACGGCCAGGCCGGCGTCGAGGGCGGCCTGCACGTAGGCGATCCCACTGGAGAGGGTGAAGGCGACCTCCTGCACGGCTGAGCACCCCGCCTCGCGGAAGTGGTAGCCCGAGATCGAGATGGTGTTCCAGCGGGGGACCTGGGCCTTGCAATAGGCGAACAGATCGGTGGTCAGGCGCATCGAGCCCTCGGGCGGGTAGATGTAGTTGCCCCGGGCGATGTACTCCTTGAGGATGTCGTTCTGCGTGGTGCCGCGCAGCTTCTCCGACGCCACTCCCTGCTCCTCGCCGACCAGCTCATAGAGGGCCAGCAGCACCGAGGCGGGCGCGTTGATGGTCATCGACGTGGAGACCTGGTCCAGCGGGATCCCGTCGAAGGCCGTGCGCATGTCGTCGACCGTGTCGATGGCCACGCCGGTGCGCCCGACCTCGCCCAGCGAACGGGGATCGTCGGAGTCCAGGCCCAGCTGCGTGGGCAGGTCGAAGGCCATGCTCAGACCGGTCGAGCCGTGGGCCAAAAGGTACTTGTAGCGCTCGTTGGACTCGCGGGCCGAGGCGTAGCCGGCGTACTGGCGCATCGTCCACAGCTGCTTGCGGTACATCTCGCGATGCACGCCGCGGGCGAACGGGAAGCTGCCCGGCTCGCCGAGCTCGAGGTCGGCCGGGAGGTCGGACTCGTCGTAGATGCCGTCGATCTCGATGCCGGCATCGGTGAAGCGGCGGGGGTCCCCGGCGCCGACGATGGGGGCGATGAAGCGGTGCTCGTGGTCGGGGTGCTCGAGCGGCTGATCCGGAGGTGGCTCCGGCGCGCCCTGGGGGTCGGGCGGGGCCTGGGGCTCGGGCGCCCCCTGGGTGTCCTGTGAGCGCGTCGGCACGAGCCCCAGAGCCTAGCCCCTGCCTGACGAGCCGCGGGTGGCGACGACGATGGTGGCGGTGCCGGCGGTCCGCCGCTGCATGGGCTCGTCGTGGACGCCGACCGCTTCGAGCAGTCCGGGGTCGTTGACATCGCCCGGACGAAGCGGACGGCCGAGCGCTGGTGGGCGTGCTGGGCCCGGAAGGCGGGCGTGGCGTCCATGACGTCGACACCGGTCACCTCCCGGGCACCCGCCTCCTCGGCCAAGAAGCAGAGCGCCCCGTCGATGTCCCACATGCAGCCGACGTCCAGCCAGCGCCGGCCGAGGGCCAGGCGGCGGATGAGCGCCTCGCGCGGCTCGGGCTCCGGCCGCGCAGGCGCTCGTAGCGTTCGCGGGCCCGGGCGGCGAGCACCAGGAGGGGGCGCGCGAGCGAGGGCACGGTCAGTCCGACGTTATCGGCCGCCCCGGGTAGCCTCGATCCCCATGCGGGTGACCCTGCGGCTCTTCGCGCAGCTCCGCGAGCGCGCGGGCGCTCCGGAGCTCAACCTCGAGCTGCCCGAGGGGGCCAGCGTGGGCGACGCGCTGGACCGGGTCGAGCGCCTGGCCGGCGGCCTGCCGCTGGTGCTGGCGGTAAACCGGCGCTACGCCGACCGGGCCGACCCGCTGAGCCCCGGGGACGAGCTCGCGCTCGTCCCCCCGGTGTCGGGGGGCGCCGGCGCCGTCCACGCCGCCATCAGGGAGGACCCGCTGAGCCTCGACGGCCTGCTCGCCGCCGTCCGCGATCCGCGCGCCGGCGCGATCGTGAGCTTCCTCGGCGTGACGCGGGAGGTGGACCGGCTCGAGTACGAGGCCTACGCGGAGATGGCCCAGGAGCGCATGGCGGCCATCGCCGCCGCCGCGATCGCCGAGCACGGGCTCTGCGCGGCCGCGGTCGAGCACCGCGTGGGCGCTGTCGGGCTGTCGGAGCCATCGGTGGCCGTGGCTGTGTCCGCGCCGCACCGGTCCGAGGCGTTCGCCGGGGCCCGGGCCATCATCGACGCCGTCAAGGCTCAGGCGCCGATCTGGAAGCGAGAGGTCGATGCGGAGGGTGAGGCCCGGTGGGTGACGGGACGCCCGCCAGCCTGACCGCGCGACTGCGCGCCCTGCCGGCCGTACACGCGCTGGCCGCGGCCCTCGACGGGCCCCGCCCCGCCGCCGTGGCCGCCGCCCGGTGGGCCCTGGAGGAGCGCCGGGCCCAGCTGCGAGCCGGGACGGACGACCCGGCCGCCGGCGAAGACCTGGTGTCGCGGGCAGGGGAGCTCCTCGCCGCTCGCGAGCGGCCCTCGCTGCAGCGCGTGCTCAATGCCTCGGGGGTGATCGTCCACACCAACCTCGGCCGCGCCCCGCTGCCGGTCGCCGCCCGCGAGGCCCTGGCCCGCGTGGCCGAGGGCTACTCGAACCTCGAGCTCGACCTCGAGTCGGGCACGCGCGGATCGCGCCAGGACCACGTCGCCGACCTGCTCTGCGAGCTGACCGGGGCCGAGGCGGCTCTGGTGGTCAACAACGGCGCCGCCGCGACTCTGCTGGCCGCTGCCGCGCTGGCCGGCCCGGGGCGGGCGATCGCCGTTTCGCGCGGACAGCTCGTGGAGATCGGCGGCTCGTTCCGCATCCCCGACGTGATCGCCGCGTCGGCCAGCCGCCTCGTCGAGGTCGGCACGACGAACCGCACGCGGGTGGCCGACTACGCCCGCGCCGTGCAGGAGGGCGCGGCGGCCGTGCTGCGCGTGCACCCCTCCAACTTCCGCACCGTGGGGTTCGTCGAGGAGGTGGCGATCGAGCCGCTGTGCGCGCTCGGCGCCCCGGTCATCGACGATGTCGGCTCGGGCGTGCTGGTCGACGGCACCGGGCCGCTCGCCGAGGAGCCCAGCGTCGCCCGGTCGGTGCGTGCCGGGGCGGCGCTGGTCTGCTGCTCGGCTGACAAGCTCCTCGGCGGCCCCCAGGCCGGGTTGCTGGTCGGGCGCGCCGATGCGGTCGCCCGCGCTCGGGCCCACCCTCTCGCCCGCGCCATGCGGGTGGACAAGCTCGGTCTCGCCGCCCTGGAGGCCACCCTGCGCCTGCACAGCGATCCGGCGACCGCGCGCCGGGAGATCCCCGTCCTGGCCATGCTGGCCGCCAGCAAGGAAGATCTGGACCGGCGGGCGGAGCTGATGGCGGCGACGGTCGGACCGGCCGGCGAGGTCGTGACCGCGTGCGCGCGGGTGGGCGGTGGCGCCCTTCCGCTGGTCGAGCTGGCCGGGCCCGTTGTGCGCGTCGACCCGGCTCCGCTCGGGGCCGACGACCTCGCCGCCCGGCTGCGCGCTGGCGATCCGCCCGTGCTCGGACGCATCCGCGACGGGGCCCTGCTCCTGGATCCCCGGACGCTGACCGGCGCCGAGGCCGAGCTCGCCGCTCAGACCGTCCGCGCCGCCCTGGATGGCTGATCCCGCGCCCCTGACCCTGGGGACCGCCGGGCACATCGACCACGGCAAGACAGCCCTGGTCGCCGCGCTCACCGGCCACCACACCGACAGGCTGCCGCAGGAGCGCGAGCGTGGGATCTCCATCGAGCTGGGTTACGCGCCGCTGCGGCTGGCCTCGGGGCGCCAGGTGTCGGTGGTCGACGTCCCCGGCCACGAGCGGCTGGTGCGCACCATGGTCGCTGGCGCGACGGGCATCGACCTCTTCCTGCTCGTCGTGGCGGCCGACGACGGCGTCATGCCCCAGACCCGTGAGCACGTGGCCGTGCTGCGTGCCCTGGGCGTGCGGGCCGGCGTCGTCGCCGTGACCAAGGCCGACGTGTGCGACCCCGCGCCGGCGATGGCCCAGGCCGCCGCGCTGGTGCCCGGCATCCAGGCGCTGGCCGTCTCGTCGCGCACCGGCGCCGGGGTCGACGCGCTGCGCGTCGCGCTGGAGCGCGCGGCGCGGACGCTGACCGGCCGCGGCGCCGATGGCGGCGCCATCCGGCTCCACGTCGATCGGTCGTTCACCGTGCGCGGCGCCGGCACGGTCGTCACCGGGACGCTCTGGTCGGGGGAGTTGCGCCGCGGCCAGGCCGTCCGGATCCTCCCCGCCTCGGGCGATCGCGCCCTGAGGGGTCGCATCCGGGGGCTGCACGTCCACGACCTGGCGGTTTCCGCCGCCTCTGCGGGCCAGCGCGTGGCGGTGAACCTGACCGGCATCCGTCGCGACCAGATCGTCCGGGGCGACGTGGTGCTGGGTGAGAGCGACGACAGCGCGGCGACCTTCCGCGTCGATGCCGCGCTGAGCTGGGTCGACGACGACCGGGGTGAGCCGGAGTCGGGGGCCCGCGTCCAGGTTCATCACGGTACGCGCGAGACCGCCGCCCGCGCCGTCGGGCTGGGCGCTCGCTTCTGGCAGCTGCGCCTCGAGCGCCCACTGGCCGCGGTGGACGGGGATCGCCTGGTCGTCCGGCGCATCGCGCCACCCGAAACCCTGGGTGGTGGGGTCGTCGTCGACGCCGACCCAGCGCGCCACGGGCCGTCACCGGCGGTGACGGCCGAGCTGGCCCGGCGCGAGCGCGCGGCTCCCGGCCATCCCCTGCCGGCCGCCGATCGCTCGACGGCGCAGGGCGCGTCGACGGCGCCGGGTGGCGGCGCGGCCCCGGTCGCGACGGCGCCCGAGGACCACCCCGGGCTCGGGACCGCCGCCGAGGCGCTCGAGGCACGCCTGCGCTCGGCCGGCCTGCGCCCACCGAGCGATGCCGAGCTCGACGACGCCGCAGCCCTGGCCGAGCTGCGCGCCACCGGGCGCGCAGTGCGCCTCGGCGGCGGTCTGCACCTGCACGCCGATGCGGCGGCTCAGGCCCGCGAGCGGGTGGTGACGCTGGCCCGGGCTCGGGGGGGCGGCGTGACGGTGGCCGAGCTGCGCGACGAGCTGGGCACCAGCCGCCGCTACGCCCAGGCCCTGCTCGAGCACCTCGGCGCAGAACGCGTGCTGCGCCGGGAGGGCGACGTCCACGTCCTGCGCCGCTCCTGGCGCGGGTAGGCTGTCCGCCATGGCCACCTGCCTGGTCACCGGGGGCGCCGGCTTCCTGGGCTCCCACCTGTGCGACGAGCTGCTGGGCCGCGGGAACCGCGTCATCTGCGTGGACAACCTCGAGACCGGCTCGCTGGCCAACATCGAGCACATCCGCGAATCCGGGTTCGTTCACCTCAACCTCGACATCACCGCCCCCTACTGGGTGCAGGAGCCCGTCGACTTCGTCTACCACCTGGCCTCGCCGGCCTCGCCCATCGACTACCTGCGCCTCCCGCTGCACACCCTCAAGGTCGGCTCCTACGGCACCCATCACACGTTGGGGCTGGCCAAGCGCCACCGAGCGCGCTTCTTGACCGCCTCCACGTCAGAGGTCTACGGCGACCCGCAGGTGCACCCGCAGCCCGAGTCCTACTGGGGCCACGTCAACCCCATCGGTCCGCGCGGCGTCTACGACGAGGCAAAGCGCTACGCCGAGGCGCTGACAATGGCCTACCACCGCCAGCAGGGGGTCGACACCTCGATCGTGAGGATCTTCAACACCTTTGGCGCCCGGATGCGCCCCCACGACGGCCGGGCCATCCCCACCTTCCTGCGCCAGGCGCTTCAGGACCGCCCGCTGACCGTCTTCGGGGACGGGTCCCAGACGCGGTCGTTCTGCTACGTGGACGACCTGATCCGGGGCATCGTGCTGCTGGCCGAGTCGGGCGAGCACGACCCCGTCAACATCGGCAATCCCGACGAGTACACCCTGCTCGAGCTCGCTCGCGCGGTCCTCGAGGTGACCGGCGCTCGCTCGGAGATCGTTCACGAGGCGCTGCCCACCGACGACCCGCAGGTGCGCCAGCCCGACATCACCAGGGCACGCCAGATCCTCGGCTGGGAGCCCGAGGTGCCCCTGCGGGAGGGGCTGCGCCGGACCATCGAGCTGGCCGGCGTGGAGGCTCTGGCCGGCGGCGGGGCGCGCTGATCCCGCGCGGCGGACGGATGTGCGATCTGGGCGGGTACGCCCAGATGACGGTGGAGAGAACGACTAGGCTGGTGAACTTCGGCGACTCGCCTGGCGCGCGCCAGGCGCCCCCGCGCGCCCGGCGCGCTACTTCTGGCGGATCGCCTCGTTGGGATAGGTAGGCGAACAGCGCATGGCCCAGGGGACAGCTCACATCGACGCGCCCGATGCGCCCTCCGAGCTGGTGGCGCTGGCGGACCGCGACGTCCGTCGCAAGCGCCCGCCCGTCCTGGGCTTCCTCCTGCGGGCCGAGACCCTCCGGCGCGCCGTCCGCGGCGCCCTGCTGGTCGGCGTTGACGCCGGCGGGCTGTTCCTGGCCATCTTCACCGCCCTGTGCCTGAAGTCCGCGCTGCGGGCCGGTCATCTCCAGATCCACGCCGCCTACATCGGGACCAAGCAGAGCGTTGCCTTCGCCGTCCTGCTCTGCGTCCTGCTCTTCGCTCGCACCCACCTCTACGCCGATCGCGCGCAGCGGCCCGGGTTCACCCGCATCGTGGCCTGCCTGTTCCAGACGATGGTGGTCGCGGTCATCTTCGCGCTGGTCAACGGGGACCGCTTCCAGAGCTACTACATCTTCTACGGCTCGCTGTTCTTCGCCGTCGTCTACATCGGCGGGGCCCGCTGGGCCTACGAGAGGCTCAGCGGGCTCCTGCTGCGGGCCGCCGGCTATGGCCGCCGCGCGGTGCTGGTCGGCTCGGGTCGGCAGATCGAGGCGGTCGCCCACGCGCTGGGCGAGCCCAACGACTCCCCGGTCAACGTCGTGGGCTACATCTCGCTCAAGCCGCGCCCGCAGAACGGGCTGCGCTCGCTCGGCGTTCTCGAGCAGTTGCCCGGCGTGCTGGCCGAGCACCGCATCGACGAGGTCATCATCGCCGACCCCGAGTTCCCCCAGCAGCGGGCCGTCGAGCTGGTCGACGTCTGCCACCAGCGGGGGGTCACGGTGCGGGTGGCGCCGTCGACCATGGAGATCCTGATGAGCCGAGCCGAGTTCGTGCCCGGCCAGTCGGTCCCGCTGTTCGAGCTCAAGCCGCCGGTGTTCGAGGGCTTCGACTACGTGGTCAAGCGCCTGTTCGACCTCGTGGTCTCCAGCCTGCTGCTGCTCGTGCTCAGCCCGGCGCTGATGGCCATCGCCCTGGCCATCAAGGTCAGCTCGCGCGGGCCCGTCCTCTACCGCTCGGTGCGGCCCGGGATCGGCGGCGCGCCGTTCGCGTGCTGGAAGTTCCGCACGATGCTGCGGGACGCCGACCAGCGCCAGGCCGACCTGGAGTCGGTCAACGAGGCGTCGGGCGCGCTGTTCAAGATCCGTCGCGACCCCCGAATGACGCGGATCGGGCGCCTCCTGCGCCGCTTCTCGCTCGACGAGCTGCCCCAGCTGGGCAACGTGCTGCTCGGTCAGATGTCCCTCGTCGGCCCGCGGCCGCTGCCCCAGCGCGACTTCGACCGGCTCGAGGCCTGGCACAAGAAGCGCTACCTGGTGCTCCCGGGCATCACCGGCCTGTGGCAGGTGGCGGGCCGCGCCGATCTCGACTTTGACGACCTCGTCCGCCTCGACTTCGTCTACCTGGAGCGGTGGTCGGTCTTCCTCGACCTGACCATCCTGCTCAAGACCGTCCCCGCGGTCTTCAGCCGCCGGGGCGCGTTCTAGCTCGGCGCCAGGGTCGGCAACACCGGCACGCCGCGCAAGCGCGAGCTCGCGGGCGTAGCGGCTCCAGTCGCGAGCTCAGCTCCCGCAGGCGTCGAATCGTGCTCGTCGGAATGGGTACGCTGAAGCAGGCTCAGTGGGTCGACCGCTTCCCGAGTGCTTGGACGGCGCCGTTGTGTGGGCGGTGGGCGCACGTTCGACTTTGTCTCGGGCCGCATGCGGCGCGCGCCCCGATGGCTGGCCGTCAACGGACTCCAATGGATCTTCAGACTCGCGATCGAGCCACAGAGGATGTGAAGACGCCACCTGCTCGCGAACCCGGTGTTCCTGGGGTGCGGGCCCAGCGAAGCGCGCGAGCGTCCTCATCACTCGGACTGACCACGGTCGCGCGCTCGCGCGTCAAGCGGTGGGGGGAGCCCGTGCTGGTTGCGGCGATCCTGCTCTACCTCGCCGCCCTTGCCTACGGCTTCGGCCATCGCCCGCGCCACCTGGCGCTTAACACGCTGCCGGACACGCTGCGCGCGCTCGTGGCCACGGTTGCCCTGTTCGGGATCGGGGGCTTTGGTCTCGTCCGGCTGCTCCTCCCAGCGCGCTTGCGTCGCCACGAGCTGCTGTGGGTACTGCCGACGGGGGGTTGCGCGGTGGGCGTGACGATGACTGTGCTCGGTTTCGCGGCCGTTCCGTACCACCTATCGCTGGCGCTGGTCTTGGCGGCGGGGGCGACGCTCGGCGCGCACGCGGTCCGGCGGTGCGGTTGGCCTGCCGCCCGCTGGCGCGAGCTCGCCTGGCCAGTCTTCCTCGCTTTCGTCGTGTGCTCGATCGCGCTCATGCCGATGGTGTTCGAGCAGGGATATGCGGCCCCTACGGGAACCGGGTCCGACGCGCACATGGCGGCGGGTGCCGCGAACTTCCTCAAGCACGCCTACCCGACGGGCGTCGCGATCCCCCAGCCGATCGATCGCATGCCTCCCCTGTGGGGATCGAAGTTCCCGATCTATTACGCGTTCGCCGGCGTGTCATCTCTGTCGGGCCTCGACACGTGGCAGGTGCTCGCGCCGCTGGCGGCGGCACTGCTGGCGATGGCGGCGGTCGGCATCTACCTCGTAGTCCGTGACGTCTTCGGCGTGGCACCGGCGATCTCGGTGGCGGCTATGGCCCTCGCGGGTCTCGATCGCATGGCGCTGCACACGGGGCTGAACCCGTACTTCAATCAGACGTGGGGGTATTTTGCCATGCCGTTCACGCTCGTGCTCGGCTGGTGGATGGTGCAGCCGGGAACACCGCGCAGCACGCGTCGGGCGACTGCCGTGTTGCTCGCGCTGTTCGGGCTCGTGCTGGTGTTCGCCTATCCACTGGCGGCGCCGATCGCGATCGTGCCGATCGCGATCTTCGCCTGGAGCGAGCGCCGTCAGCGGATCGCGCGCGGCGAGCGCGCCCTGCGTATGCGCGACATCTACCGAGGACGGCGCAGTCTACTGTGGATCATGCCGTTGCTCGTCGTGCTCAGCGTGCCGGTCGCAGGCGCGCTGACCAAGGCGGGGGGCGCCGCCCAGGTGCTGCTTCCGGGTCACTCGCTGATCGCGTGGGGCGGTGATCTGCGCGCATTCATTCCGTTCCATTACTTCCTCTCGCTGCCTTACTCCGCGCTCGGCAACCTGCTCGTGCTTGCGGTGCTGTATCTCGCGGTGCGAGGGCTGCGAGGGCAGCCGCGGGCGCTCGCGTGGGGCCTCGGCGGACTGCTCACGCTCGGGCTGCTGATGGCAGCATATCTTCGCCAACGACCCTACGGCTACTACTTCCACTTCAAGCTGCTCGCGTTCACGGGGCCGCTGGTGCTGGCCATCGCTGTGGTGGGAGCCGCTCGGCTGCGGCGCCTGGGGCCGGCCTGGATCGCCGTGCTCCTGATCGCGACCGGCTTCAGCACGGTGGCTGAGCTGCGAGCGACGGGGCTTCAGCTCCCCCCCGCGACGATCCAGCTGCGCGAGTGGGCACGATCGCTGCCGAAGGGGGCCTCGGTGCGCCTCGACATGTATCCGCCGCTCCAGCTCTGGGGGGCCTACTTCCTCGCAGCCCGTCCGCTCTGCTCAGAGGTTGCGCTTCTCCACACCGATTATCCGCACGTGCCCATCTCGCGCAAGGCTGACTACATAGTGGCCACGCTGGATCGCGGCCGACCCGCAGACGCGATCGGCGCGCCGCTGCGGATCAATACGGGCTACCGGCTGTTCCTCGAGAACCCCTCGGTGCCCGGCGTCGATGCTTGCTCCCAGCGGATGCAGAGCCGGCTGCTCTCAGGGCCCGACCGCGGACCCGGCTGAGGCACTCGGCAAACACCCCGGTGGGCTTCAATCCCCGGGGTGCAGTAGCGGCAACGCCAGCACGTGCGCGCTCGCGCCGGTCTGCGTCACGGGCGCCGTGCCCTCCAGGTTGATGGTCCGATAGCCGCAGGAGGTCATCGCCGCGACGAACTCCGCGTGGGTGTCGTGCAGCTCGCAGATGACCGCGGGGCGATGCTCGGCGAGCGTCCGGCGCATTCCCTCGAGGACGGCGATCTCCGCGCCCTCGACGTCGATCTTCACGGCACGTGGGGGCGGCGCCTTTCCGGCCCCGACGAGCTCGTCCACCGAGGTGAGCTCCACCGTGACCACCTCCTCCGTTCCGGGATGCTCGCCGTACTCCGTCAACTTCGACCAGCTCTGGTCGTCGACGATCTGCAACCGGCCCTGGCCCCCGCGCGCCGAAACCGCCTTCTCGATGACCTCGACGTTCTCAAAGCCGTTGAGCGCCGCGTTGCGGACGATCGCACCGGCGTTCGCCGGCGCCGGCTCGAACGCGAACACGCGACCCTCCGGGCCGACCAGGCGTGCGCCGAGCAGCGCGAAGAAGCCGAGGTTGGCGCCGATGTCGTAGAAGACGTCGCCGGGGCCGAGGTGACGCAGCAAGGCCTCTTGCACCGACGCCTCGAGGTTGCCGAACGCCACCGAGCCCAGATGCGCGTGCGTGAGCGGCAGGTCCGACTTGGAGATCCACATGCCGTGGGCGAGGCCGGCGGGGATCTGGATCGGCTTCGCGTTCAGCCAGCGCCGGCCGGGCTCGACGGCCGCCTGCAGTAGGGGACTGGTCCGGACTCGCAGCTCGAACTCTCGCAACCGCGGATGCCCGATCCTGACGAAGCGGCGAACCACCCATGAGCGATCGAACCCGAGGCGCGCGAGTCCCGAGCCCACGCGGCGGCGAGCCGCGCCCGCCATCTGCGTCAGCCGCCTCCCCTTCATGCCGCGAGGCGCGTCAGGGTGTCGCGCAGGCGAGCCGCGGTACGGTCGTAGGCGTAGGCCTCCAGGCGGCTCTCGCCGCGACGGCGCAGCTCCGCCCGGAGCTCTGGATCGCTCACCGCGAGGTGCAGGAGCTCGGCGACGACGGCGAGGTCGTCGGCGCCGGTCAGCAGGGCCGCGTCGCCGCCGACCTCGGGGATGCCGCCGGCGGGCTGGGCAATCACCGGCACTCCGAAGTGAAAGGACTCGAGCAGCGGGATGCAGAAGCCCTCGTGCTCGGACAGGCAGAGCAGCGCGTGCGCCGAGCGGTAATGCTCGAGCAGCTTCTCGAAGGGGATGCCGGTCTCGATCGTGACCGCGCCGGGCGCGACCTGCTCGGCGAGCTGACGCAGCGAGGTCTCAAACGCAGGGGAGATCGGAACCCCGACCAGGACGAGGCGGGCGTCCGGCGCGCGGTGACGGCGGTACAGTCCGAAGGCGCGGATCACCAGGTCCTGGCGCTTGTGCGGCGCCAGGCGACCGACGAAGAGCACGGTGGGTGGGCCCTCGGGCGCCGGCCCGGGCTCCCCGAGCCGGGAGCGGTCGAAGAGGACCGGGATAACCTCGGCGGACTCGGCGCCGGCGGCCCGCAGCTCGGCGGCGTTGTACTCGGAGACCCCGGCAGCGGCGTCGGCTTGCCGGGCCAGCTCCGCGAGTTGCGGCGGCGCCAGCGAACAGCGGATGCCCTCTACCGGCTCGTAGGCCCAGAAGTAGCGCGCCGGCGTCACGTTGTGGGAGATGACGAGCTTGGGGTTGGGCAGCTCGAAGACCTGGCCGAGGCCCCGAGCGTAGCCCGAGTAGTGCAGCACGACCACGTCGTGGCGGTCGGCGTGCAGGTGCCGCGAGGGCCGCACGAGCGACCGATCCATGCCCGGGGCGAGCACCTCGGCCACGTCGTGACCGCCCCAGCCCCAGCCTTGGAACAGGCGCCGAAAGGCCAGTCCCTGGTGGGTCACCGCGTCCACGGGGCCGGCGGCGCAGAGCACCTGGTGGACGTTCACGAGCGGCGCGCCTCATCGCCGATCCCGGCCCCGCCGCGCGCGGCCGCCTCCCGGGCAAGCTCCAGCATGGCCAGCCGCTCCTCCAGCGCTTGGACCCGATCATCGAGGCTGATGACGTGAGCTGTCACGTGCGCGTTGAACCGACTCTGCTGACCGACGATCTGGTCGTTGTACTGGCGCAGGAGTCGCAGGAGCCCACGCTTGAGCCAGGTGATCGGCGCGCCGAGCCGGCGCGTCGAGTAGACGCGTGTCGCCTCCGGCTCGATGATCGCCCACTCCGACAGCCGCCAGTCGCTGATGCGGCTGGCGGCCTGGATCTCGAAGGCGGGTGGGTCCTCGGCATACCCCCCCTGTCGGCGCGCCTGCTCCGCCGTGCGGCGGGCACGCTCGAGCGCGCCCTCGGGCATGGTCACGATACGACCGCCGTCGAGCGGGCGACCGACCAGCTCCCGCGCAGGTCGGCTACTCCGGATGCGTACGGCTCGTGGGCGACGCCAAATCCCACAAGGCGATCGATCCCGGGATCGGGATCGTCCGCCTCGTGGAGGCTCGCGACCAGGTCGTAGTCGCCTCCGAGCAGCGCCAGCCGCGGGATCTCGAACGCCATGTCGAGGCTGCCCTCACCGAGCTCGGGCTGGGTGTCGGTGGTGAAGACGCGATGGCCCGAGTGCTCGCGGAACTCGAGCACCAGCTTGGGCCGCAGGGGCGTCGTCCTCGCCGTCAAGCGCATCGAGATGCGCAGCGGCTCCCCAGTCTGGAAGACCTGCCGTCGTCGTCCCTCGGCGTCTTGGAGCTCGATGTCCTCGACCAACAGCCTCCGGCTGGGTCTGCGCGGCGGTGTTGCTGTGGCTTGGTCGTCGGCGCCGAGAAGTTGGTGGTAGTAGAGGAGCGCCTCGGGAGTGGGGCCGTCGAACACCACGCGGCCGCCGTCCAGCACGACCACGCGCTGGCACACGCGCTCGATCGCTCCCGGCGCATGGGAGACGAGCACCACGGTGGTGCCCTGAGCGATGTGCTCCCCGATGCGCCGCAGGCACTTTCGCTGGAACGCCTCGTCGCCGACCGCCAACACCTCGTCGATCAGCATGACGTCGGCGTTCAGGTGAGCCGCGATCGAGAAGCCCAGGCGCACCAGCATCCCCGACGAGTACGTCTTGACGGGAACGTCCACGAAGTGGGCGAGCTCGGAGAACTCGAGGATCGCCGGCAGGCGCTCCTCGATCTGCGCCTTGGAGAGCCCATGCAGCGCACCGTTGAGGTACACATTCTCCCGGCCGGAGAACTCCCGGCCGAAACCCGCGCCGAGCTCGAGCAGGGAGACCACGGTTCCTGCGCACTCGGCACGACCGGACTGCACGGGCACGATACCGGCGAGCACGCGCAATGTAGAGGACTTCCCGGCGCCGTTGCGGCCCACGATCCCCAGCGTCTCGCCCGCCCGCACGCGCAGCGACACGTCGTCCAGGGCGTGGACCGGAGGCGGTCCGCTGGCTCGCCGGCGGAAGAGGAGCTCCTTGAGGGTAAGCCCGCGGTCGCTGCGCACGCTGAACGAGCGCGACGCGTGCTCCAGCACGACCTCGCCGGGCGCCAGGCTCACAGGATCACCGCCAGCTCACGCTCGAGGCGGCGGAAGAGCGCTCCGCCGAGGCCCAAGGCGATCGCCGCGGCGGCGAAGATGTAGATCAGCACCCCGCCGCTCGGCGCCACTCCGCCGTAGAGCACCGCGCGGAACGCCGCGATGAAGGGGGCAACGGGGTTGACCCATTCGAGCAGCGTGCGTGCCCACGGATGGGTGGCGACGCCCGGCAGCTTGTCCGGCACGAAGAAGATCGGCGTGAGAAAGAACCAGGGCAGCATGGCTGCCGCGATGATTGGCTGAATGTCGCGGAAATAGGCGTGGAGGATCGCGACCATCAGCGCGAAGCCCAGCACGAAGGCGAAAAGGCAGGCGAGGATCGGCACCAGCAGCAGCAACGGCAGGCCGGCGCTCCCGCGCACCGCGAGGGCCACCGGGAGGACCAAACCAAGAAGCGCGCCGAAGGTGACGAACTGCACTGACACAGTCGACGCTGGCACCGTCTCGCGCGGGAAGCGCACTTTGGCCACCAGGGCGGCCTGATCGAGCAGCGAGGTCGCGGCCGCCAGCACGGACTGGGAGAAGAAGATCCACACGATCAGGCCGAGGAACAGGAACAGCAGGTAATCGCTGACCTGCGTTCCCGGCGCCTTGATAAGCACTCCGAACATCAGTCCGTAGACCGCCATCAGCGCGAGCGGGTTGACGAGGTACCAGACGATGCCCAGGGCCGAGCCCTTGTATTTCTGGCGCAGCTCGCGGCGAACCATCTGCTCGAACAGATAGCGATAGCGCAGCACTTGGCCATTATGGCGGTGGCTTGCGCAGCACGAGGCAGACCGGGTGAAGACCGAGCGCGCGATCTGCCTGAGGATCATCGGATGGCGCTCACCGGTCTCGTCGGCGCACTCGAGACACTGCCCCGTCCATCCAGCGGACCTCGGGGCGATCCTTCCGCTGGGCCTCCGGGGCGGGCGAGGCCGGGTCGGTCAGATCGAGAGCTTGGCCCCGGCTCAGCGACGCCCCCGGCGCGCCGCAGCCATGACCCGGGCCAGAAAGACCGGGTTGCCCAGCAGGTAGCGCCGCCACATCCGCCGGGGCTCCACCCCCAAGCGGAACATCCACTCTAGGCCGTTGTCGGCCAGCCACCGCGGCGCGCGCGGAGTCCGACCCGAGACGTAGTCGAACAGGGCGCCGACCGTCCACACCACCGGGACCTGCGAGCGCTCCGCGTAGCGGTCGACCCACAGCTCCTGCTTGGGGGTGCCCATTCCCACCAGCAGGATGTCCGGCCGGCGGGCGTGGATGTCTTCGATCACCCGCTCGTGGTGGGGGGACTCCAGGCCGAAGAATCCGTGGTGGGCCCCGGTGACCTCGAGCTTGGGATGGGCCTGGCGCAACGTATCGGCCGCCTGGCGCGCGATCGGGGGCTCGGAACCAAGCAGGTAGAGGGACTTGCCGGAACGCTCACACAGCTCGGCCAGCCCCCAGATCCAGTCGGCGCCGGTCATCCGGTGCGGGACGGAGAGGCGCAGCACGCGGGCGGCGAGACGGACGCCGTAGCCGTCGCAGTAGATGAGATCGGCGCGCTTAAGCGCGGCGGCGAGCTCCGGCAGCTCCCGCGACTGGTTCACCACGTGGGCGTTGACGTACATCACGCGGCGAGGAGAGCCGGGGTGCTCGACCCAACTGGCGAGCTCCCGGAGCATCTCCCCGGGCGGGGCCAGGTCGATGGGGATGTCAAAGACGCTCGAGTAGGGCCGCGAGCGCGGTCCCGGGGCGGTGGGAGCCGGGGCGGGGCGCTCGGAAGCGAGCCGGGTCGCGGGAACGTGGGTCGGGTGGGCGGAGGTCACGGAGTCATCGCCCGCGGACCGGAACAGGTCAGGGAGGCGAAGCGGACGCAGCATAGGGTGTCGGTCGTTTCGTTTGTCGCGATCGACGTCTGCGAGGCCGGCGGTCCCCGGCCAGGCCCGCATAGAGTACGAGCATGACTTCCTCCGCCACCGAGGCGGCGCTCGGCGCCGACTGGCTGTCGATCTGCCGCCGCGCCGAGGAGGGCGCCGCCGGCGCGCTGCGGGCCTTCTCCGGGCGCGAGGAGCGCTCCCGCGCCTCCGGCATGGGCGAGGGAGGGGACGTAGCCCTGGCCATCGATCGGGCCGCGGAGGACGCCATCCTGGCCGAGCTGGAGGGCACCGGCCTGCCCCTGACCGTGATCTGCGAGGAGAGCGGGCACCTCGAGCTGGCCGGCGGCGGCCCGGTGCACGTCGTCGTCGATCCCATCGACGGCTCTCGCAACGCCAAACGCGGGATTCCCGCCTGGTGCGTGTCCATCGCCGTGGCCGCCGGCCCGCTGGTGGGAGATGTGCGCTGCGCCTACGTGCGCGACGGGGCCTCCGGCGAGGAGTGGTGGGCGCGCAGCGGCGAGGGCGCCTTCCTGGACGGTGAGCGGCTGGCCGAGCTCGACCCCGACGGCCCGCTCGAGCTCGTGGGGCTCGAGTTCATCCATCCCCACCTGGTGGCCGAGGCCGCCTCGGGCCTACAGGGCGCGGGCGTCGCGCGTCTGCGCGCCGTCGGCTCGATCGCCCTGACCTTGTGTTGGGTGGGGGGCGGGCGGCTGGACGGCATGGTCAGCCTGGCCGGCTGCCGCTCGGTGGACATCGCGGCGGGACAGCTGATCCTGCGCGAGGTGGGCGGCGTGCTGGCCTTCGTTGACGAGCAGGCGCCGCTTGAGTCCGCCCCGCTCGAGCTGGCCTGGCGTTCACGCGTGTTCGCCGCTGCGGGCGAAGCGGGCCTCGCCCAGCTGTGCACGATGCGTTGATCGCCCTCGACGTGCGCCACGGGCGCTCCTCCTCGGCGTGGGGCTCGGCCGTCTACACCCGCGAGCTGGCGCGCGCTCTTGGCGACCGCGTGCGCCCCCTGGCGGGCCCCAGTGGCGTCCCCGACGTGCTGTGGGAGCAGGTGCTGCTGCCCGCTCGCCTGCGCGCACGGCGCTTTGCACTCGTCCACGCTCCGCATTGCTTCCTGCCGCTTCGCCGGCCCTGCCCCGGCGTGGTCACCGTCCACGACCTCGCCTTCGAGGAGCGCCCGGAGGACTTCACGCCGCGCATGCGGGCCAAGTTCCGCACGCTCGTTCCCCGCGCCGCCCGCTCGGCCGAGCGTGTCATCTGCGTCTCGGAGTTCACCCGCGCCGATGTCTGTCGGCGCTACGGGGTGGATCCCCGGCGCACGCGCGTGGTGCACCTCGCCCCCGCGCTCCCCCACGGCGAGCTGCCCGTCCCTGCGGGTCCCTATCTGTTGGCCGTGGGTGCCCTGCACCCCAAGAAGAACCTGCGCCGGCTGGTGCGTGTCCACGCACGGCTGCGCGCCGAGGGGCTGCCCCACCGCCTCGTACTGGCCGGCCCGGACGAGGGCGAGGGCCCCGCGCTGGCCGGCCATACCCACGTGGAGCTCACCGGCCAGCTCGGCGACGCCCGCCTGGATGCGCTCATGCGCGGGGCCGACGCCCTCGTGCACCCGAGCCTCTACGAGGGATTCGGGCTCGCCCCGGTGGAGGCCATGGCGCGTGGGGTCCCCGTGGCCGTCGCGGCCTGCACCGCGCTGCCCGAGGCCACTGCGGGGGCGGCCGCCCTCTTTGATCCGCGCGAGGAATCAGACATCGTGCGGGCCGTGCGCGAGCTCCTGTCCGATCGTGAGGGCTGGGCTGCGCGCGGGCGCGCCCGCGTCGCCGCGCTCTCGTGGGCGGCTACGGCGGCGGCCACCGCGGCCGTCTACCGCGAACTGCTGTGACGACGGACATCCTGCTCATCTGCACTGACCGAGTGGCCGAGCTGGAGGCCTCGCTCCCCGCCGCCCTGGGCCAGCCCGACGCGTGCGTGACCGTTATCGACAACGCCTGCAGCGACGGGAGCGGCGAGCTGGCCCGTGCGGCCGGCGCGGAGGTCCTGCGCCTCGAGCGCCGGCTCAGCTGGTGCGCGGCCAACAACGCCGCCCTCGCTGCCACCTCCGGCGAGGAGGTCCTGCTCCTAAACGCCGACTGCTTCCTCGATCGCGAGTTCCTGGCGCGCGCCCGACCGCGCCTGCTCGAGGAGGGGGTGGGGGTGGTCGCCCCCCTGCTCCTGCGCACCCTCGGCCCCGCCGCCGGCGACCGCCTGCACGAGGTCGACGCCGCCGGGATGATGCTCGATCGTCGGCGCAAGAACGGGCTGGTGGGCCACGGCGGCCCGCCCGCCCGCTTCGCCGCGCCGGGCGAGTGCTTCGGGGCCGACGGGGCCGCGGCGCTCTTCCTCCGCGCGATGCTCGCGGACTGCGCGGTGGCGGGACAAGTGCTCGACGAGGACTTCGAGAAGTACGCCTCCGACGTGGATCTCGCCTGGCGTGGATGGCTGCTGGGATGGCGCTGCGCCTATGAGCCCTCCGCGCGGGCGTGGCACGTGCGCTCCTACGGTCCGTCCACGCGCGCCGCGGTGCCGCCGGGCGACCGCCGCGCGCAGTTTCGCAACCGCTATCTGATGATGGCCAAGAACGATCGCCCACCCCTGCGGGACCTTCCCGCCGTCGCCCGCTATGAGCTGCTCGCTCTGGCCTACGTCCTGCTGCGCGAGCGCGACCTGCTGGGTGGCTACAGCGAGGCGCTGCGGCGGCTTCCCGCCGCGCGCCGGCACCGGCGGGAGATCATGAGTCGGCGGCGGGTGCAGCGCGCGCCCCTGGGCCTGCTCCCGCCGCGGGTGGACTTATAAGACGACCAGCGCTCACGCCGTCCTGCGTCGGAGCAGCAACCAGTGCGCGCGCGCCATCACGATGCGGTAGTCATGCCCGTGGGTGCCAAGCCAGCCCTGCACCGTGGCCAGGCCCTGGTTGGGCGCCATCGACCCGACCGGCTCTGAGTAGTCGACGATTACCCAGTCGGTCTCCCCGGTGTAGGCCGAGAGCTCGGCGACGGTGCGGCGGTGGCTCAACCACGGCACGACAGCGTCCTCGGTGGCCACCGAGGCGCCGGGCGGGATCATGGCCAGCTCCGCCCGCAGGGCGCCGACCCCCGGTGGGTTGGCGAACGACCTCGTGGGATGCCCGAGCTCGGCCAGCAGGTTCGGGCGCATGGTGGCCAGGTTGAGCAGCAGGACCGTCGCGCAGAGCGCCGGCACCGTGCGCCGCCGGGTCAGCAGGCCGGCCAGCGGCCCGCGGCGGCGCAGGGTGGCGATCCCGTCGGCCGCGCCGCAGGCGAGCACGGGCGCGATGGTCAGCGAGTAGTGATAGGAGGCCGTCCAGTAGTGCGCGGTACTGGACAGAAGGCGCTCGCCCAGCAGCGGCAGGGCGAGGATGCCGACGCGCGTGCAGGCCACCAGCCCCAGCCAGGGCACCAGCAGCCGCAGCAGGGTGTGGACCTTCAGGGAGTGGTCGACGGCCATGGTGATCAGGCGCCACGGCCGCTCCAGCACCCGAGGGCGGCGTGGGGCAGGTCGCGCCCGAAGCTGTCGTAGGACCAGAAGGCATACCGCTTGTCCGCCCCCAGCGAGGGCATGACCGCTCCGGTGATCACCGCGTACCAGGCCAGACCGGCGGCCACGCACGCGGCCGCCGCGCGCCGGTGCCCGAGGGTGAGCGCGTAGAGGCCGAAGGCCATGACCAGGAAGGACTGGTCCTCCTTGACCGCCAGCAGGCCGAGCACACAGGCCATCGCGATGCCCGTGCGCCGGCGGTCGAAGGCCAGCAAAGCGCCGGCGATGAGCGGTGGAGCGAGCGCCACCTCGTGGAAGTCGAAGCCCACGGCGGACGCCACCCCCCAGAACGCCAGGTAGGCCGCGGCCAGCATCAGCGCTCCGCCCCGGCCCACGCGCGGTCGCGCGAACAGGAGGATGGGCACGGCGGTCCCGGCGATGAGCAGCGCCTGGGCCACCAGCAGCATGCGGGGGTCGTTCCACAGCCAGAACAGCGGCGCCAGCAGCGCCAGTCCGGGGGAGAAGTGGTCGTTGAGGATGTTAGGCAGGTTCTCGATGCTCGAGGCCGGCGTCTCCCCTTGGCTGTAGTGCCAGACCGTCTGGTCAAAGATGCCGAGGTCGAAGCCGCCGGAGCCGAAGTGGTCGTGGCGCAGGATCGAGGTGGCGGCGTAGACGACGACGGCGAGCACCACCAGCGCGGTCACGGCCGGCTCGGCGCGCACCGCGGCGATCGGGCGTCCCATGCCCAGGCTCCCCCTCAGCCGTCGCTCGCGACCAGCCTCAGCTCACGACCAGGGCCGCGATGCGGTCGCGGTGCTCCCCGGCCGAGCCGAGCAGATGGGCGTTGGCCGTCGCCCGCTTGAAGAAGAGCTGGAGGTCGTGCTCCCAGGTGAAGCCGATGCCCCCGTGCAGCTGGAGCGCGGCCTTGGCCACCCGGGTGGCGGTGTCGGCGGCGCTGGCGGCCGCGGTGGCGGCGGCCAGGGGCAGTGATTCCGGCTCCTGCCCGGCCGCCCAGGCGGCGTGGCGCAGCGGGCGGACCTGGACCTCGGGCTGCTCCACGTTGATCAAGAAATAGGTGAGCCCCTGGTGCTTGCGGGCGCCGGGATCGGTGCGGGCGACGAGCATGCACCACTTGACGTGATGGGCCAGGGTCGTCCAGACCTTTTCCCTGGTGACCACCCACTCGTCGCCATCGCGCACCGCTCGGGTCTTCAGCGAGGCAAAGGTCGGATCCGGCCTCGGGCTCGGAGAAGCCCTGGCGCCAGATCTCCTCGCCGGAGAGGATGGGGTCGAGATAGCGCTCCTTCTGCTCCTCGGAGCCGTGGGCGATGAGCACCGGACCGCCCATGACCAGGCCGAGGACGTTGGCCGGCATGGGCGCCCGGGCGCGGACGACCTCGCGGAACGCGCTCTCGCTCGGGGTAAGGGTCAGGTCCATGGGCGATCCTCGGGTCCGATGACGGGTGGCGGCCGGCGCGAGGGTCGCCCATTACAGCAAGCGGTTTGCCGTCCGGCGCTCGGCGCACAACCGGACGGCTGCCGCAGGCCTCGGTCTCCCCGCGCAAGTCGTCTGGCGGTCGCATCAGCCGCGCAGCAGCGCCCCGGCAACCTGGGCGACCACCATCAGGGGAGCATCCTCCAACTGCCGCCACGTCACCCGCATCACCCGCTCGCCCGCCGCGTGGAGCAGCGAATCCCGCCGACGATCGCGCTCAAACGCGCGCCGCGTCCCGTGAAAGCGAAAGCCGTCGACCTCGACGATGAGCCGTTGGTCAGGCCAATGCAGATCAACCTCCAGCCCCTGGACGCGGACGTTGGCGCGAGGGGCTGGAAGACCAGCGTCGCGGATCAGGGCGAGCATTCGCTCCTCGGCTCGCGAGCGTCGTCGAGGGCGCGGCGCATGCTTCGCGCGCCACGGGCGGTGGGATAGCGGGCGAGGACAGCCCAGAGATCGGGTGCTCGGGCGAGTCCCAGGACGGTCCCTTGCTCCATGGCTCGTGCGAGCTCTCGCGGCTCCGCCACGCCCGCGAGGTCAAGGAGCGTTCGGGCGGGCGCCGTGAGCGCCACGCCGCAGAGGGAGGTCCTGTCGCGGTGCTCCAGGCCGGGGGCCCGGTGTACACGGATCCCCGGCCGGCCCCATGCGTGCCGGCGCGGCACCGTGACATCGATCGGGTCGCTCGCCGCCGCTCCCGGGTCGCCGGGGCGCTGCGCGACGATCCGGCCTCGGCGATCGTCGACCAGACCCGCGGCCGAGCGATGGCTGACCACGGCACCGGCCCCGCAGGCGAACGCGGCCGCCAACTCACGAGCAAGGGGCAGCGGCAGGGCATGCCCGACGAGGTAGACGCCGACGTGCACGCGGTGCAGGCGACCCTGGCCCACGCGATGCTCGATCCCGCCGCGCCCGAGGCCGGCGGCCAGGAGCTGCGCCCGGGTGATCACGCCGTGTTGGGTCTGTGCGACGGCGGCGACACGCAAGTCAGCGCCGGGACGGCGGGGTGGGTGCGTGACCTCGCCAGGCCCGGCGGGTGGGCGAGGCTGGCGAGGCGCTGCAGGCTGTGGGTGCGTGACCTCGCCAGCCCCGGCGGGTGGGCGAGGCTGGCGAGGCGGTGCAGGCTGTGGGTGCGTGACCTCGCCAGCCCCGGCGGGTGGGCCGGATGTGCGAGGTTGCGCAGGTCGATGGCTGGCCACGGGCTCCATCGTCCCTTGCCCGTGGCCGCCGCCGGCCGCGATGTCGCAGATATGGCGCATCTTCGTTGCGGGACCGGTGCCGTTGCCGGGCCTGCACGCGCTCAGCGCCCGTTGCCGCGCTGAGCGGCGCTGCGCGTGCGTCAGTGGCCTGCACGCGCTCAGCGGCGCGGCCCGCGCTGCGCTCAGCGCCGCTTGCACCTGCTCAGCGACGCTCCCGTCCGCTGAGGGCCGCGCCGCGGGCCGGTGCCCTACCGCCGCGGCACCGCCGGACCACGCCGCTGGGCGGCGTCGGCGTAGATCTCCCAGGTCCGGGCCGCGGCATCCGACCACGTCCAGGGCAACGGGGCGGGCGCCGGGCGGCGGGCCGCCTCGCCCGCCGCGACGAGCGCCGCGAGGTCGTCGGGCGGGACCAGCGTCGCCCGATCCCCGAGAACCTCCCGCACGGCCGGCACGTCGCACGCCACCACCGGGGTGCCGCAGGCCAGGGCCTCGACCGGTGGCAGCCCGAAGCCCTCGTCGTCGGAGGCCGAGATCAGGGCGTGCGCGCCGGTGTAGATGGCGGCCAGCTCGTCGTCGGGAACCTGGCCGGTCAGGATGACGTCGGGCAGCTGCTGCGCCCAGCTCGTCGTAGGTCCGACCAGGACTAGGGGCAGCGTCCGCTCGGCGCGGACGAGGGCGTGGAGGCGCTTGCGCGGGTCGGGGTGCTCGAGGCCGCCCACCCAGAGCAGGTAGCGCTCGGGCAGTCCGTGGCGCCGGCGGACGGCGGCCACCTCGGCCGGAGAGCGCGCCGACAGCGATTCGGCCGCCGCCTCGGGGACGACGACGATCCGCTCGCGGGCGATGTGCAGCTTCTCGTGGGCATCGGCCGCCACCACCTCGGTCGGCACGATGATGCGCACGGCGCGCTGGACGGCCAGGTAGCGCAGGCGGAAGCGCATCCCCGTGCGCAGGTACTCGCCGCGCCGCTTGAGGGGCACGAGGTCGTGCAGAGTGACGACCATCGGGCACGGTGATCGCAGCAGCGCCCCGTCGATCCACGGGCTGTGGAACACGTCGACCTTCCGAGGTCGGTGGGTCTCCAGCACCTCACCGGTCTCCAGCTCGTGCAGCGCTGAGAGCAGGCAGCGGGCGTAGCGGCCGATCCCCCGGTTATCGGCACCGGCACGGGCGTCGAAGGCGACGCGCAGGCGGCGCATCACCCGGTCATGGTGGCGTCAGCCGACGACGAGGCCATGGCCGGGCTGTCCAGCGCACCGGTGAACCGGCCTCCTGGAGCGATCAGCCCGGCGACCCGCTCGACGTAGGCCGGGGTGAGGAAGGGGCGGACGGCCTCGCGGCCGGCGGCCCCCATGCGCTGGCGGGCGTCCAGAACCTCGAGAATGGCAGCGGCCAGCGCCGACGGGTCGCCGGGAGCCACGAGGCGGCCCGTGACGCCGTCGTCAACCACTTCGCGCAGCCCGTCGACGTCCCCGGCCACGACAGGTGTGCCGGCGGCCAGCGCCTCGGCCGCCACCGTGCCGAAGGGCTCGCGGTGTGAGGGGGCGACAAGGACGTCGAGGTGGGCGAGCAGGCCGGCCGCGCCTTCCACCCAGCCGACGTGCTCGACGTCGCGGGCATCGCGGACCGCCGCTTCATAGCCCGGGTCAGAGGCGTAGGGATCGTCGCCGACGATCACCACCCGGACGTCGGGTCGGGCGGCGCGCAGGGCGGGCACGGCCCGGATGAGGTCCAGAGGCCCCTTGCGGGGCTCCAGGCGCCCGACGAAGCCCACCAGGGGCGCGTCGCCTCCGGGCCACGGCGGGGCGACGGGCGCCGGCGCGGGGTCGATCGGGCAGTAGACGACGTGCGGCTTCAGACCGGCGGCGGCCAGGGGCGCGGCGGCGGCGGCCGAGTCGGCCAGGACGACGTCGGCCCGGCGCCAGTGGCGGGGAATCGCGTGCTCGACGATGTCGTGGACGTGGAGCACGGTGCGCCGACTGCGCAGGGCGGGCAGCAGCCGGGCGGGCACCGTGCCGTTGCAGTAGGCGATGTCGTGGCGGGCGGCGAGGGATGCGGCCCGGGGCCAGGCCAGGATCGCCGCCCGGCCGCTGCCCCGGGCCAGGCCGCCGACGGTCAGCGGCGCCCAGCCGTGCCCGGCCGCACGGGCCGCGTCGGCCAGGGGCCCGGGCCCGGGAGTGGTGATCGTCGTCTGCCAGCCGCGCGACCCAAGACCGGCGAGCAGGCGCAGCAGCCCGATCTCCGCGCCCCCGGGATGGTCGACGGCGGCGACGGCCAGGAGCCGCGGCGCGCGCATCGTCGCCGACCTTAGTGGGTGGCGCACATAGTGGGTGGGCGACTCGGCATGGCCCGCCAATATGTCGGGTTCAATGCCGGAAGTCCGCGTCCCAGCATCTCTCGATGCCATCCCCTCCCGGGGCGTCCCCCCCGTCAGCGTCGTCGTCCGGGCCCGGGACGAGGCGCGCGCGCTGGGGCGCACGCTCGACGCTCTGGGCGGGCAGGACGTCCCCAGCGAGGTCATCGTCGTCGACTCTGGGTCGCGCGACCACACCGTCGAGATCGCTGCGCAGCGCGGCGCCGGCGTGCTGCACTCCGAGGCGGCGCCGTTCAGCTTCGGCGCAGCGCTGAACCAGGGTGCCGCCGCCGCCCGGGCCCCCGTCGTCGTCGCCCTGTCGGCCCACGCCGTTGCACCCGACCGGGGCTGGCTGGGACGGGTGCTGGCCACCATGGCCGACCCAGCGGTGGCCTGCTGCTGCGGCGAGCGGCGGGGGCCGGACGGCCGCCTGCTGGCCGGCGCCCTGCGTCAGGATGCCGCCCTGCTCGCGGCCCGGCCGTACTGGGGCTACTCCAACGGCGCCGGCGCCTTCCGTGCCGAGCTGTGGCGCCGGCGCGGGTTCCGCGAGGATCTCCCGGGGTCCGAGGACCGCGAGTGGTCGCGCTGGGCGCTGGCCGGCGGCATGCTCTGCGTCGTGGACCCGGCACTGGTGGTGGACCACGACCACTCGCGCGATCCCCTGCCTGCGTGCTTTCGCCGCTACGCGCGCGAGCACCGCGGCTTCGCCATGTACCTGCCCGACCTCGAGCCCTACCCGGCGCCAACGGCGCTGGCCGAGTGGTGGCACGATCAGGGCCACCATCGCACCCGGGCCCGGGCCCGGCTCGACCCGCGCCGGGTGGCCCGGCTGACCGGCAAGTGGTGGGGGCGCCGAACCGTGCCGGCTTCCCGGGCGACAACGCCCGACCCTCCGCCCCCGTCGCGGCCCTCGCCCCCTGCGCCCGGCGCGTGATGCGCGCCTACTACGAGGAACGCTGGCAGACGCTGCCCCGTGGGGTGCCCGCGCACGAGCTGGCCGCCCGCCGGGCGTGGCTGTTGTCGAGGGTGTCGGCGGGCGACGCCGTCCTCGACGTCGGCTGCGGCGCTGGGCAGTTCGCCCGCGCGCTGGCTGACGCCGGTGCCCGGGTGATCGCTGTCGACATCGCCGAGGCCGCCCTGGCCCGCGCCCGCGAAGCCGTCCCCGAGGCCGAGCTGCATCGCTGGCCCGAGGAGGGGCGGCTGCCCCTGCCGGACGCGAGCATCGACGTGGTCTGGGCGGGTGAGGTCCTCGAGCACGTGGCCGACACGGCAGCGTGGCTCTCGGAGTTGTGGCGCGTGCTGCGCGCCGGCGGCCGGCTGCTGATCTCGACCCCGTCCCATGACCGGCTGGGCAACCTCCTCATCGCCCTTGTCGGCTTCGAGCGCCACGCTGACCCCCTGGGCGAGCACCTGCGCTTCTACACGCGACGCTCGCTGCGCAGCACCCTGGAGGCCCTGGGCTTTACCGACGTGCGGGTGGCCGGCATGGGTGGGGCACCCGGGTTGCGCGCCACCCTGCTGGCCGAGGCCGTGCGCCCGACCGTCGGGCTGCGGGTGGCCTCGGGTGCCTGAGGTGGCGCTGCGCGTCCTGCTCGACCTCACGCCGCCCCTGTCGGGGCCGTCGGGCACGGTGGTCTACGCGGAGCGGCTCGCTGGCGCCCTTGGCGCCCTCGGCGTCGAGGTGCTCGAACCGCCGCACCCCGGCCGCGCCGGGCCGGGTGGGGGCCGATTGCGCTCGGTGGCCCACGCGCTCGCCGATGAGCGCTGGCTGGCCCTGGGCCTCCCGCGGGCGGCCCGGCAGGGGCGGGTCGACGTGGTCCATCACGCGTTGCCGGCGCGGGGGCTGTGGCCCGGCTGCCCCCAGGTGGTCACCGTGCACGATCTCGCCTTCGTTCACGCCCCGGAGGACTTCGACGCCGGCTACCGCCGCTGGGCGTCGTGGGCCCATCGCCGCGCCGCGCGCCGGGCCGATGCCGTGGTGGCGGTCTCCGAGGCGACCGCAGGGGACCTGGGCAGCCACTGGGGCGTCGCGGCCGAGCGGATCGTCGTCGCCCCTCATGGCCCGGGGCAGGTCGAGGCGGTGCTGCCGGGAGGCGCCCTGGGTCCGCGGCCCCTTCCCACCCATCTCCTCTACGTCGGCGACGACGCGCCGCGCAAGAACCTGGACACCCTCCTGGAGGCCCACCGGCGCTACCGCGCCGCCGCCGCCGATCCCCTCCCCCTGGTGCTGGCCGGGTCGGGGGCCCGCCGGGCGGCGGGTCGCGACGGCGTGCGGGGCGAGCCGGCGCCCGACGCCGCCCGGCTGGCCGAGCTGCGGACCGGCGCCGGCGCCCTCGTCCACCTCTCGGTGCTGGAGGGCTTCGGGCTGACCGTCCTGGAGGCCATGGCCGACGGCTGTCCGGTGATCGCCGGGCGCGCGCCGGGCACGGGCGAGGTGGTGGGCGCAGCCGCCTTGGAGGTCGACGGGCTGGATGCCGATGCCGTCGCCGCCGCGCTGGCGCGGGTGGGCGCCGACGCGGGCCTGCGCGAGCGCCTGGCCGACGCCGGGCGCGAGCGCGCTCGGGCCTTCTCCTGGGAGCGTTCGGCTCGCGCCCACGTGCGGGCCTATACCCTCGCGGTGACGGGTCGCCGTTCACGCACCGGCCCGACCGGCGCCCGACCCGTCCTTCGCCCGTGAGCACCCCGACGCCATGAAGATCGCCATCCTCGGCACCCGCGGGATCCCCGCGTCCTACTCCGGCTTTGAGACGGCGGCCGAGCAGCTCGCCTCGCGCCTGTCGGAGCGTGGTCACGAGATCGTCGTCTACTGCCGCCCCCACGTTGTCGACCGGCGGTTGCGCCGCTACCGCGGGGCGCGGCTCGTGCACCTGCCGACGGTGCGCAACAAGTACTCCGACACCTTCGTGCACACCTTCCTGTCGGCGCTGCACTGCGCCCGGCGCGAGCGCCCCGACGTCGCCCTGTTCTTCATCGCGGGCAACTCGCCGATGTGCCTGATCACGCGCCGGGCGCGCATCCCCTCGCTGATCAACGTCGACGGCCTCGACTCGGTCCGGCGCAAGTGGCCCGCCGTGGCCCAGAGCTACCTGCGCTTTGCCGAGCGCACCGCGCCGCGCTGGGCGGACCGTGCCATCACCGACTCCAATGCCGTGGCCGAGGTCTTCGAGCGCCGCTACGGCCAGCGCATCGGGGTCATCCCCTACGGGGTGGAGGATCCCGGTCACGACGGCACCGAGATCCTCGAGCGCCTCGGCCTGGAGCGCGGTCGCTACATCCTGTTCGTCGGGCGCCTGGAGCCCGAGAACAATCCCCACCTGCTCGTCGAGGCCTTCGCCCGGATCGACGCCGCCCGGGCTCGGGGCATGAAGCTCGTGGTGGTCGGCGGGGCCCCCTACGCCAGCGAGTACATCCGCGGCGTCATGCGGGCGGGGGATCCGCGCGTGCTGTTTCCGGGATATGTGTTCGGCCAGGGCTACTGGGAGCTCCAGCGCCACGCGTATCTGTTGTGCGCGCCCACTGAGGTGGGCGGCACCCATCCGGTCATCCTCGAGGCGCTGGCCGCGGGCAACTGCGTCCTGGTCAACGACCACCCGCCCAATGCTGAGACCGTGGGCGACGCCGGGTGCTACTTCTCCGGATCTGCGGGCGTCGAGGACCTCGCCGTCCAGCTGGGCGCGTTGCTCGACGACCCGGGGCGGGTGAGCCGGTTCCGCGAGCTGGCCCGCGCGCGCGCTGCGCGCTACTCATGGGACGCGGTCACCGACGCCTACGAGGCGTTGCTGGAGGAGATCTGCGTGGCCACCGGGCCGGGGGCGCTGCCCCCCGAGCTCGTGGACGACGCCCCGGCGGAGCCGGCTCTGCCCGTCGCGCTGTAGATCGGCGGCTCCGGCCTCCCTGTCGGTCCGCCGAGCCCCTCGCGGGTCAGACCCGCTTGGCGACCGCCCGCGCGGCCACCAGGATCGGGTCGAGCACGGGGGAGACCGGCGGGGCATAGGCCAGGTCGGCCCACTGGAGCTCCTCGACGGTCATGCCGTTCCAGATGGCCAGCGCCACGGCGTCGATGCGCTTGCCCGCGGTCGGAGCGCCGACGATCTGGGCGCCGAGCAGCCGCCCGCTGCCCCGCTCGGCGACCACCTTGACGGCGAGGGTGTCGCCGTCGGCGAGATAGCCGGCGCGCGTCGTGCTGGAGATCGTCTCGGCGACGACCTCGAGCCCGGCCTCGGCCGCCTCGCGCTCGTTGAGCCCGGTGCGGGCGATCTCGCGCTGACAGACACGGGAGATCGCCGTTCCGATGACCCCGGGGAAGTGCAGGTCGCCGCCGGTGGCGTTGACCCCGGCGATCCTGCCCTGCTTGTTGGCATGGGTGCCGAGCTGGATGTTGACCGGGCGATGCAGCAGGCGGTGGCGGCTCTCGACGCAGTCTCCCGCGGCGAACACGCTCTCGGCCAGCCCGCCGCCGACGGTGCAGCGCTGGCCGTCGTCGACCGACAGCGCGCCGGTCTCACCCACCTCGAGGCCGGCGTCCTGGGCGACCTCCACGTCGGGACGCACGCCGGTGGCGAGGATGACGTGGTCGGCGCCCAGCTCCCCGTCAGAGGTCAGCACCGACCGAGGGCGACCGTCGTCGCCGAGTGAGACCTCCTGGACTGAAAGCCCCAGCAGCACCCGGATGCCGACGCCCTCGGCCGCCTGCTGGACCTCCCTGGCCATGTCGGCGTCCAGCGCGGCGAAGAGCTGATCGGCCATGTCCACCAGCGTGACCTCGAGCCCCCGACGGACCAGGGCCTCCGCCATCTCCACCCCGATGTAGCCGCCACCGATGACCACGGCACGCTCACCCGCGGCCTGCAGCTGGGAGCGGAGGCGCTCGGCGGCGTCGAGCGTGCGGACCGGCTCGAGCGCCTTGGCGCCGGGCAGGTCCGGGGCGACAGCGCGGGCCCCGGTGGCGATGACCAGCTCGTCGAAGGGCTGCAGGCTCTCGCCGCCGCCGTCCCCGCCGTCGCGCACGGTGAGCCGGCCCGCGTCGAGGTCGACGCCGAGCACCTCGTGACCCAGGCGCACGTCGATCCCCGCCTGGCGATGCTCCTCGGGCGAGCGGGCGACGAGCCGCTCAATGTCTGAAACCAGGTCGCCCAGGTAGTAGGGAATGCCACAGGCCGAGTAGGAGGTCCGCTGGCCACGGTCGAAGACGACGATGGTGGCGTCGGGGTCGCGCCGGCGGGCGTTGGCCGCCGCGCTCATGCCCGCGGCGTCGCCCCCCACCACCGCCAGTCGCCGGTTCACCTGGGCGATGCTAGAGCGGCCGTCGCCTCCCGCCGTTCACCGGGTTCTCACGAGACCGTCAACATCGATCTCTAGGGTCGTCGCCCATGCGCGCCCTGGCCCAGGCCTGCTTTCGCCGCCGCCGCCTCGTCCTCGCCGCCTGGCTGGTCGGGGTCGTGGCCCTGAGCGTCGCCCACGGCGCGGCCGGAAGCGCCTACTCGGACTCCTTCCGGCTGAGCGGCACCGAGAGCGCCGACGCCATCAACCTGTTGCAGCGCCGCGCACCCGCGGCGGCCGGCGACCGCGACCAGATCGTGGTGGCCACCACGGGCGCCCGGATCACCGACCCCTCGGTCGCACCCCGCGTGCAGGGGATGCTCGCCCAGGTCGCGGCGTTGCCCCACGTCGCTGCCGTCGGCTCACCGTTTCGCCCGCGCGGCGCCCCCCAGATCGCGCCCTCGGGGCAGGTCGCCTATGCGACGGTCAACTTCGACGCCCAGGCCAACCTGCTTCCAGTCGACGCGGTCAAGCGCGTCGTCTCCGTGGCCCAGTCGGCCGCCGGCCCGGGACTGACGGTTGCCCTCGGCGGCCAGGCCATCGAGCGCGCCAACCAGCCCAAGGCGGGAGGCCTGCCCATCGGCATCCTGGCCGCGGGCATCGTGCTCTTCCTCGTCTTCGGCTCGCTGCTGGCCATGGTGCTGCCCCTGGCCGCGGCCGGCCTGGCGCTGGGCAGCGGCCTGGCCGTCGATGGCCTGCTCTCCCACGTGCTCAACATGGCTTCGTTCAGCTCCCAGCTCTCGACGCTGATCGGCCTTGGCGTGGGGGTCGACTACGCCCTCTTCATCGTCACCCGCTACCGCCAGGGACTGGGTCGCGGGCTGGCGCCCGAGCGCGCGGTCATCGACGCGCTCGACACGTCGGGGCGGGCCGTGCTGTTCGCCGGGATCACCGTTTGCATCGCCCTGCTGGGCATGTTCGCCCTGGGCGTGAGCTTCCTCTACGGGGTGGCGGTGGCGGCGTCGATTGCCGTTGCCTTCACCGTGCTGGCCTCGCTGACCCTGCTGCCGGCCCTGCTGGGCCTCTTCGGACCCCGGGTGCTCCGGCGGGGGCAGCGGCGGGCCCTGAAGGCGGGCGAGCTGCATGGTGCCGACGAGTCGGCCCGGTGGGCGAGCTGGGCCCAGCGCCTGTCGAAGCGCCCGGCGCTGCTGGCCGTGATGGGCACCGTGGTCATGCTCGTCATCGCCGTGCCCTTTCTGTCGCTGCGCCTGGGCTCCTCGGACCAGGGATCCGACCCGACGTCGAGCACCACGCGTCAGGCCTATGATTTGCTGGCCAAGGGCTTCGGCCCGGGCTTCAACGGGCCGCTGCAGCTCGTGGCCCAGGTGAGCACGCCGGCGCAGCGCGAGGCGCTGGCCCGGCTCGTCGCCGCGGTCGGCAGCAGCCCGGCTGTCGTGGCCACGACGCCGCCCGTCGTCCTCGGGGCCCACGGCCCGAGCCCGAGTCAGACGGGGGTCGCCGTGGCCCAGGCCTTCCCGCGCGGCTCTCCGCAGGACGCCTCGACCAGCGCCCTGGTCGACCGCCTGCGCAAGAGGGTCATCCCCCAGGCCACCGCGGGCAGCGGACTGCATGTCCTGGTCGCCGGGCAGACCGCCATCTTCGACGACTTCTCCCACGTGCTCGCGGGCAAGCTGCCGCTGTTCATCGGGGTCGTCGTGCTGTTGAGCTTCCTGCTGCTCATGGCGGTGTTCCGCAGCCTCGTCATCCCGGCGGTGGCGGCGGTGATGAACCTGCTGTCGGTGGCCGCCGCCTTCGGGGTGGTGACCGCGGTCTTCCAGTTCGGCTGGCTGGCCAGCCTGATCGGCGTCGACCGCACGGGACCGATCGAGGCCTTTCTCCCGGTGATGGTGTTCGCCATCCTCTTCGGCTTGTCGATGGACTACGAGGTCTTCCTGGTCAGCCGCATCTACGAGGAGTGGCATCGCCGCCGCGACAACCACCAGGCGGTGCTCGCCGGCCTGGCTGCGACGGGGCGGACGATCACCGCGGCAGCGGCCATCATGGTGCTGGTCTTCGCCTCCTTCATCCTCGGAGGCCAGCGGGTGATCAAGCTCTTCGGCGTGGGCCTGGCCTCGGCCGTGCTGCTCGACGCGCTCATCGTTCGCAGCATCATCGTGCCCGGCGTGATGCTGACCCTCGGTAGGGCGAACTGGGCACTGCCCGGCTGGCTGGAGCGGATCCTGCCGCGCCTGAACGTCGAGGCCTCGGAGTCAGTCGACGGCGGTCCGGGAACCGCGCCCCCGCGGGCCGGCAGCGGCGCGCAGGAGCCGGCGCTGGAGCGGGTCTAGGGGCCGCCCGGGCCCGGGGCGTGTCGAGAGCTCGCTGAATATCAACCAGTTCTCAGCACTGCCTGGCCCGCCCCCTTGGCGTGTCGAGAACTCGCTGACTGTGGGGGGCCGGCAGATCCGGTCGACACGAGGGAGCCATGCGCGGCCAGCGCCCCCACGGGCCGGCAGCGGGGGGCAGGAGCCGGCGCTGGGGCCCGGGGCCCAGCCGGCTGGGCGCCCCCCTACCGGCGCACCAGGAAGGCCGGCGCGGCACGCGAGTAGAACGTCACCCCCGCCTGGTCGGTCCACGCCAGGCGCATGAGCCCCGTCCCGGGCAGGCCGACCCGCATGCTCAGAAATCCCCTGGGGTTGCTCGTCGCCCGCGTGGCCAGCGGCTGCCAGCCCTTCGAACCCGACGGTGAGAACTGCAGCTGGGCCACCTGCCGGGTGTTGCGCGGCGCCAGCCGCAGCTGGCCCCAGACGACCAGGGAGTGCCCGACGCGGACGATGGGGTGGGCCAGGAAGATCGGCAGCCGGTAGGCGGCCAGCGACGGCTTGGGCGAGCCGTCGGCGAGCTCCAGGCCGCTCTGGAAGGTGCTCCAGTACGCCGGCGTTCCCGGCGCGGCCCCGGCCAGCGGCTTGTCGTCGCGGAGCAGGAACTGGGAGAGCGACCGCACCCGCGGGTTGCGCGAGGCGATGTAGTCGGCCTCGTTGAGGTAGGCGGCCTGGGTGGACTGCGGCAGTCCCAAGGGGTCGGGCGGGTTGGTCTGGTAGCCGTACTCGTTGAGGTAGAGCGGCATCCCGCCCGCGCGCCGGCGGTGGTAGATGGTGAACGCCCGGTCGAGCAGACTCGTCACGCGCCCCAGCTCGCCCAGGGCGGCAAAGTCGGGATCCAGCGAGACGATGTGCGGCGCGGTGAGCAGCGTGTAGGGATGGTCGGCAAAGCCGCTGGCCGCGAACAGGGCGGGGTGCAGGCGGGGGAAGGACGCTGCCTGGTTTCTCGTGGGGCAGCCCTCGGCCGCCGCAACGGCGCCGCGCAGGAACCGGCGCCGGTCGTCCAGGCAGTACAGCCGGCGCATGAAGTGCACCGGGGGCAGCGGCGCGGCGGTGCCGCGGCCCTCGCTGCCCTTGGGCGCCGTCTCCCCGATGGTGATCGTGTCATGAGCGTGACCGGAGATCACCAGTCCGAAGTAGCCACCGTCCATCAGCGCGCGGTACACCTGCGGCGAACGCTCGACCAGCCCCGCCCGCCGGTCGCGCCTCCACTGGGGCAGCAGCCAGCCCGGCTGGTTGGGCTCGTTCCACAGCGACCAGAAGCTCACCCGCGGAAGCGGCCCGGTCCCGGTGGCGGCGGCGTCGCCGGGCACGGCCGCGGCGGGGGCTGAGCTCGCTCCGCCCCCTGGCGGGAGCAGGCCGGAGACCATCCCGCCCGAGCTGGTCGTGGGCTGGGGCGGGCTCGCGGGAGCCGACGGGGCCGTCGAGGCCGGCGTGAAGCTGCCGTTGTAGCGGGCGCCCAGGGCCGCGAGGAACAGGGCGTACTCGCGCGCCGAAGGCGACCAGTTGTGGTCGGGGTCGCGGTCGCGGGTCGGGCCCAGCGCCCAGCTCGGCGCCGGGGAGGTGACGTCGAAGTCCACCCCGATCCGCCGCGCGGCGGCCTCGCGGACCACCGTGTCGTAGCGCGCCCAGTTGGCCGCCGGGTAGGCGTTGGGGTCATCGGCCCGGAAGCTGGGGCGTGTGGCCGACGTCGCATCGGGCGCCACGCCGCGCCAGAACACCGAGATGCGCAGGCGCTCGACGCCCAGCGCGGCCAGGGTGTCGAGCGTCCGGGCCACGTCCGGCGGGTTGGAGTAGATGAGCTGGTTGTCGTCCTGGAACAGCGACTCCTGGGTCGAGGAGGCGTGCGCGGCCGGAGCGGCGCAGGCCAGCACGGCGAGCGCCACGACCCCGAGGCCCGCCGGCCCGGCGCTGCGTCCCGCGACGCCCCCACGTCGCCGTCGGCCGCGAATCGTCATCGCCCGAGGCTCGGCTCGGTGGCCTGACGGGGCGGGCCGGGCGCCGCCGTGGGCGTGGGCGCGACCGCCACCCCGCCCCGCGAGGTCGGAGCGCCCGGCGCGACGGGAGCTGTCCCGGCCGGCAGCGTCGGCACGGTCGCCTGGCTGCGGCGCAGGGCTCCGAGGAACAGTCCCTCGGTGTCGGGGGACTGCGGATCGAGGTAGACCGCGGCCCGGGCGGCGGCGAGGGCGGTTGGCGTGTCCCCGCCGGTATCCAGCTCGTACTGGGCCAGGTGCGACCACGTATCCGAGTTGGCCGGCTGCAGGTGGATGGCGCTGACCAGGGCGGCGGTGGCCGCGCTGGGCTGCCCTGAGGCCAGCTCGACGCTGGACAGGGCGTACAGCGGTCCGGTGGCCACCGGATCCTGATCGGCGGCCTCCATGGCGAGGTTGCGCGCCGCCGTGACGTGACCCTTGTCCAGGGCGGCGAGGGCTCCGTTGCCGGTGCTCTGGCTGCGCAGCGGCTGCCAGGTGGCCCAGATGGCGCCGAGGGCGCCGACCAGGACCGCGGTGGCGGCGGCGATGCGGGCGGCCGATGCGTTCCACCACGATGGTGCCTGCGCCCGGACTGCGGCGATCGGGCCTCGCCCGGCCACCCAGCCCGCGGCCAGCAGCGCCAACAGGGCGGTGGCCGGGACGTCCCAGGTCCAGTCGATCGTCGAGTGCACGCCAAAGCAGACGACCAGGGCCAGCAGCGTGGCCAGGCCGTTGCGCTCGAGGTCGGCGCCCAGCGCTGGCGCCGGGACGCCGGTGCGCCAGCGTGGGTCACGCGGCGCGCCATCGGCGCGCGGGGGACCGGCCAGCACCCGGCGGCGGCGCCCGAGGGTGCGCGTCGCGGCGGCGATCCATGCAGCGAGCAGCCCCAGGTTCACCGCCAGCCCGACGAGGCCGAGATCGCTGAGGGTCTGCATCAGGTAGCCGTGGGCGTGCTGGACGGAGATCGGGGAGCGCCGGTAGCGCAGCCGGGCGGTTCCAAACGAGTTGGCTCCGGCCCCCAGCCACACCTCGCTGCCGAACACGTTAGCCGCCTCACGCCAGTAGCGCGAGCGGACGCTGGCGGCGGCGGTCAGGCGATTGGGGCCGTTGCTCACTCCGGTCACCCGGTCATCGATGAGCTGGTGCCAGGTGTGGGCGATCGTCCCGCCGATGCCCCGGTGCGAGGCGGCCATGGCCCCCAGCCCGAGGATCGGGCTCGCCGCGAGGGCGACCAGCGCGACCATGCCGGCCCTTCGCCGGGCGCTGGGCGCCTGCGGGTGAGCGGCGCGCAGAAACCCGAGCGCGAGCGAGGCGGCGAGCACGACCGCGCACGCGGCGAGCACCCAGAGGCCGAGCTGGTGACCGGCCCGCACCCGGTCGGCGAGGGCTGCCCGGTCGGCGGCCAGCGCATGCTGGGAGAAGGCCCAGGCGGCGACCGGTGCCGTGCCCAGGATGCCCAGGCCGAGGACCATCAGACCCCGGAGGCGCAGGGGCACGAGCACGAACCAGCAGATCAGTCCCGCGGCCAGGGCCAGCAGTGCCCCGCGCGAATAGGCCAGCAGGACGCAGAGCAGCAGGGGGCACAGCGCGGTCGGGCCCAGGGCGGCGACCAGGGGACGACCGCCGCGCCGGGCGCCGAGCCACAGGCACGCTGGGACGCCGAGGGCACCCATCAGCCCGGTGGCGTTCCAGTATCCGAAGGGCTCGCGCAGCCGGGCCACGGTCTCGTCGGGGTTGAGCGAGGCGGGGAACACCTTGGTGGCCAGTGCGTAGCCGCAGATCACCACGGCGGCGGCGAGCAGGCCGCCGATCAACGCCGCCCAGTGCCCGGGCAGCAGTCGGGCCAGGGCGACAGCGCCGGCGAAGGCGGCCAGGTAGGAGACCATCCGCCCGGCCTGCGTCCAGCTGTCGCCCGGGGCGATCGACCATGTGACCGAGACAGCGGTCAGCGCGGCCAGCACGGCCATGGTTCCCAGGGCCCACCCGCCCCACACCGGCTGACCCGGGGCGGCGAGGATGGCTGTGGCGCACAGGCCGCCGCCGACCAGGCAGACGGCCATCTCCGTCGTGGTCACCGGGCCCAGTGAGGTGCCCCCCTTGGCCAGGAAGGCCAGGGCGGCCACCGCGCCCGCGGTCGCCGCCCCCAGCGCCAGGCCGGCCGGCGGCGAGGGCAGCGCCAGCGTCAGGCCGCGTCGCCTAGCGCTGACGGCGAAGGCGGACACGGCGTAGGAGTGAGGGAACGGCGCCCAGGACGGTGCCGGCGGCCAGGAGGACGAGCAGGGCGGTCAAGCTGGAGGGGAGCGGGTGGCGCACGCTCAGCGCCTCCAGGCGCACCAGCGGCGAGAGCCCCCCGCCGCTCCCCCGCGGCGGGACGTAGCGGTCAGAGATCGCCCCCTGCAGCGCCGCGCGCTCGGCCGAGTTCTGGGGGCCGCCCCCGCCGCCGCCAATCGGCCCGATGGAGCTCCCGCCGCTCCCCCCGCTGCCGCCGCTGCCTCCCCCGCCTCGGGCCGCGGCGGCGGTGATGGCCAGCTCGGCCCGCTGCAGGATGCTCACGCATTGGGTGTACTCGGCCGCGTCGGCCGGGAGCTTGGCGATGGCCTGCTCGTACTGGCTGCGGGTCCAGGCCAGCGGGTTGGAGACGGCGTTGGTCCGGACGCACTCACGCTGCAGGTCGCGGTAGGTCGCGGCCTGGGCCCCCGAGGCGGGGACCAGCGCGAGGACGAGGACGAGCAGCGGAAGGGCGCGACGCATGTGAGGGACCGTCGGCGGGCGGGGTCGGCCGGCAGGGACGGGCAACGATAGAGCGTCGGAGCCGCCGGTCCGCCACCAGGCCGGACGCCGGGCGCCCCCTCGGTTCGGCCCGGTCATCGGTCCGGACTCCGCGAGACGCCGACCAGAGCCAGCGCCTGCCGCATCCCCGCGGCCCAGGCCTCGGGCGTTTGGGAGCTCACCGCCGCGGCGCCGCCATCCCCGAGTCGGCGCCCCAGCGCTCGGTCGTCGCGCAGGCGTCGCAGCGCGGCGGCCAGCCGGCCGGGATCCCCGGCCGCGACGACGAGGCCGGTGGCGCCGTCGACGACGAGGCCGCCGGCGGCGGCTCCAACCTGGTCTGAGGCGATGACGGGCACGTGTTGGTTGAAGGCTTCGTTGACCACCAGCCCCCAGGGCTCCCGGAAGGTGGCGGTCCGCAACGAGGGCACAACCACAACGTCTGAGCCAGCGTAGAAGTTGCGCAGCTCCGCGGGCGCCAGCGGCCCCACCGCCTCGACCGCCGGCTGCTGGCCGGCCCGCGCCGCCGCCGGGCCGCGGCCGGCGAGCACCAGGCGCTCGTCCGCGAGGTCGGGGTCCACCCGGGCCCAGGCCTCCAGCAGAACCTCCACGCCCTTCTCGGGCTCCAGGCGCCCCGCGAACAGGACCTGGAACCCCGCGCGCCGCTCGGGCTCGGCCCGAGCGCTCCAGAAGCCGTTGTCCACCGCCTGGGGGGCCTCCACCACCCGGCGGGCGCCCCGGGCCCGGACGTAGGCCGACACGTGGGCCCCGTAGGAGGCCACGGCGTCGGCATGGGCGTAGATCCAGCGCAGGATCGGGTAGCCGGCGGCGCCGGGGAGACTGCGCGGCTGGGCCCACAGCGACGCCCACAGGACGAAGGGCACACCGGCCCGCCGGGCGCCGACGTAGGCGGCGGGCAGGCCCATCCGGCCGCCGGTCCCGCAGATCACGGCCCGAAAGCGTCGTGAGCTGGCCAGGGCGTAGAGCCGGTGTTGCGAGGTGGATTGAGTGGGGAAGAAGAGGCTGTCCGCCCGGGTGGCGGGGGCCACGCCGTGGCGCAGGCGCCCGCCCCACAGCGCCACCTCCACCCCCTCGGCCCGGTGCAGGGCGGCGAAGGCCGGGACGCGCTCGGGCGCAACGTGGTTGGTGACCAGCAGCACCGGCCGGGGATCGGCGCCGGACGTCATGACAGGGCGTCGGCGTAGGCCGTCGCTGTCGCCTGGCCGCAGGCTGCCCAGGTGAAGCTGTGGGCCACCGTGGCCCGGGCGTCGGCGCCCAGCGCGCGCCGACGCGGCTCGTCGACCAGCAGGCCGTGCAGGGTCTCGGCCAGGGCGCCGGCGTCGCCGGGGGTGACGAGCTCGAGCCCGGGGCCGGCGGCGGCGATCTCCTCGGGGCCGCCCTCCCCGCGGCAGCCGATGGCGGGCACCCCGCCGGCCATCGCCTCCACGTAGGCCACGCCGAAGGCCTCGTCCGTGCTGGGCAGGACAAAGACGCTGGCCGTCCGGGCGCGGGCCCGGGCCGCGGCGGGTGCGAGCTGGCCGAGGAGCGCGACCCTGTCGGCCACCCCGAGCTCGCGGGCCAGCGCCTCCAGTCGCTGGTGCTCGGGCCCCTCGCCGACGATCTCGCAGCGCAGCGCGGGGTGGCGATCGGCCAGTCGGGCCACGGCGCGGATGAGGTCGGCGTGGCGCTTGCGCGCGACGAGGTGTCCCACGGAGACCAGGACGGGGGTTCTCGGAGCCGGGGCGGGGGCGGCCGGGAGGTCGGAGCCCAGGTGCACGACGCGCGTGGCCGGGGCGCCGTGCTCGGTGCAGCGCCGGGCCGTGTCGGCGCTGTTGGCCAGGACCAGCCGGGCGTGCCCCAGCGCGCGCCGCACGGCCTGGGCTCCGGCCGGGCTCTGGTGGGCGGTGGCCAGCACGTCACCGCCGTGGACCGAGACGACGAGCGGCCGGCTGGCCGCCGCCCGGCGTACGGCCTCCCCGGCCGGGACCGCGTAGTGGGCGTGGACCAGGTCGAAGGGCCAGCGCCGGTGCAGGGCGTGCAGGGCCACGGCCAGCGGGGGCGCCGCCCACGCGCCCCAGCTGCCGTAGCTGCGCGGCCGGGGCGGGGCGAGGAAGGGGACGTAGCCCACGTCGATCCCGTCCAGCCAGGCCCGCGGGGGCTGGTGGAGCACGTCGCGCAGCCCGATAAGGGCCGCCCGCGGGGAGGCGAGGCTGGCCCGCGGGGGCACGGGTCGGTGCAGGACGAGGACGCGCACCTCCACGCCGGCGGCCACGGCGGCGCGGGCCTGCTCGTGGGCCCAGATTCCCAGCACCGGATCGCGGTGCCGGGGATAGAGCTCGCTGACGACGCAGACGCGCACAGCGGGCTCAGGGCGCGGCCGGCAGGTGGCGATGGCGGCGGTGGACAGCCTCGAGGGCGGGTCGTCCGAGCCATGACCGTCCGGCCAGCATCCGCTCGGCCTCGGCCATCGCGTCGGCGCGGTCGTAGGCGGCGGCGATCGGCGCGCCGCGGTGAGCCACGGCCAGCGCGTCGACGATTCCCGCCCGCCAGCCGTGCTCGGCGGCCAGCGCCGCCCAGTGGGCATCCAGGCCCCAGCCCATCCTGGTGTCGGGGAAGGGGAGCAGGGCGTCGAAGGTCCGGGCGCCAAGCGCCGTCACCGGCCCGATCTCCACGAGCGCGGTCTGCCGCGCCACCGTGGCCAAGCGGCGCCGGGTCACCGGCCAGGCGGCGTGGGAGTGGCGGCGGTGGGCGGGGGCGACGAGCGCCAGGTCCAGCCGCTCGGCCACGCAGAGCAGCCCGTCGAGGAAGCCGCGGGGGAGGAGGACGTCGTCGTCGATGAGCAGCAGCCAGTCGCTGTTGATCGGGGCATGCTCGGCGAGCAGGGCGTTGAGGTTCTCGAACTTGCCCCGGTTGCCCGGCGGCCCGACGATCACCTGCACCCGATGGCGGGAGCGACGCAGCTCGGCGATGGCCGCCGGCATGAGGCTGCCGGCGCCGCGGTCGATGCCGAGCACGAGCACGTCGCGGGTGCTGGGCGGCTCGGTCCGCGCCGCCCGGCGCAGGGCAGCTCGCCGGGTCGAGAGGGTGAGCTCGGCGTCGAGCAGGAGGTCGGTGGTCGCCGCCACGGCGCGCCGCGTGCCAACCAGCTCGCCGCTGCGTCCCGACGCCCACCCGGGGGCGCGCTCGTCGGGCGCGGGGGCGAGCGCCTCGCAGAGCCGTCCCAGGGACGCGGCCCCCAGGACGATGCCGTTGCCGCAGGCGCGCCGGACGGTGTGCCAGGCGCAGCCGGCGACGTTGCGCAGCTCCGTTCGGGCCGGCGGCGTCACGCCGCGGCGGGCGTCGAAGCGCCGCGCGGCGCGGCCCCGGGCAAAGGCGGCCCGGCCCAGTGCGGGAAGCTGGGCGTCGGGCCCGGCGCGGCGGTGCTCGAGCCCGGTGGCGGCCAGGTAGACGATCCGCCCTCCGGCCGCGCGCAGCCGGGCCAGCCACTCCTCCTCGTCGCCGGGTCCCGACAGCCGCGGGTCAAACCACCCGGCGCGCTCCAGCGCGCGCGGGCGCAGAGCCATGTTGGCCCCCCAGACCACGTCTACTGACCGGTCGACCGGGCCGAGGTCGAGGAAGCTCACCGGTGGCCCCTCCCGCCCGCACAGACGCACCCGCGAGCCCTCCAGGACGGCGTGCAGGGGGCCGCCGAAGGCGTCGGCCTCCGGGTGGCGGGAGGCACCGTCGAGCACGGCGGCCACCCAGCCGGCCGGGGCCCGGACGTCGTCGTCGACGAAGGCCAGGAGGTCGCCGCGGGCGTGCTCCAGGCCGGTGTTGCGGGCCACGTTCAGCCCTCGGTGGGCATCGTGGGAGACATAGCGGGCGCCGTGGCGGCGGGCCACCGCCGCGGTGTCGGGGTCGGGACCGTCGTCGACCACCACCAGCTCGCCGCCGGCGTCGGCCACCGCCGCCGAGAGCGACCCGAGGGCGACGTCGAGGTAGGCGGGCCGCGCGCGGGTGGGGATGATGACCGACAGGCGCATCGTCGGGGAAGGGTAGGTTCTGAGCCCACCATGGCCCTCCCGCTCCCGGCGCTGCGGGTCCTGCTGCTGCACAACCGCTACCGCGAGCGCGGAGGCGAGGAGCGCGCCGTCGAGGAGATCGCCGCCCTGTTGGGCTCCCGCGGTCACCGGGTGGAGGTGCTGGAGCGCTCCAGCGAGGCGTTGGCCGGCCGGGCGGGCGGGGCTCGGGGCGCGCGCGCCCTGCTCGCCGGGGGTGAAGATCCCCACGCGGTGGCGGCCGCCGTGCAGGAGATGGGGGCGCAGATCGTCCATGCCCACAACCTTCATCCGCTGCTCGGCTACCGCGCCCTGGACGCCGCCCGCCGAGCGGGGGCGCGCACGGTGTTGCAGCTGCACAACTTCCGCCTGTACTGCTCGATCGGAGTGGCCTTCCGCGACGGGCGGGTCTGCCACCGCTGCCACGGTCGGGACACCCGCCCCGCCGTGCGCCACCGCTGCCGGGGCGGCGCGGCCGAGAGCGTGGTCTACGCCGCCGGGCTGGCCCGCCAGCAACCGCGGCTGATCGCCGGTGCCGACCGCATCGTGTGCCTCAGCCACGCCACCCGGGCCCAGCTCGGCCGCCTCGGGCTCCCGCCCGAGCGCTGTGACGTGATCTCCAACCCGCTGCGCGGCGATGCATTCGCTGAGCGCTCGGATGCCGACGCCGGCTCCTACGCCCTCTGCGTGGGCCGGCTTTCGGAGGAGAAGGGCTTCGAGGTGGCCGTCCGGGCGGCGCGGCGGGCCGGGGTCCCGCTGAAGGTGGCCGGGGCCGGGCCCGAGGCCGGGCGGCTGGCCCAGCTGGCGGCGGGATCCCACGTCGAGCTGCTCGGCCGCGTGGAGGGGGAGGAGATGGCCCGCCTGCGGGCCGGGGCGGCGGTGCTGCTGGCCCCCTCGCGGTGCGAGGAGCAGAGCCCCTACGCGGTGTTGGAGGCGATGGCCGCCGGGGTGCCGGTGCTTGCCTCGTCGCTGGGCGGGCTGCCCGAGCTGGCCGGAGCTGGGTCGGTGCTCGCCGTCGACGACGTGGGGGCGTGGGCCAGTGCGCTGGCCGGCCTCTGGGCCGACCCGGCCGAGCGTCGCCGGCGCGGGGAGGCGGCGCTGGCCCGCGCCGGCGAGCGAGCCGGACCCGACGCGGCCTATCAGGGGCTGATGGGCGTCTACGCGAGCGCACTGGCCGAGTGAGGCACATCGCCCTGGCGCTCGACGGGACCGCCCGGCTGGCTTCGCAGCCAGTGCACGGTCTGGGCGATGCCCTCCTCGACGCCGATGCGCGACTGCCAGCCCAGCAGCTCGTGGGCCTTGTGGACCGAGGGCCAGCGACGCTGGACGTCGAGCTCGAAGCTCGGGAGGTGCTCGAGGGTCAGCTCCTGGTCTGAGAGATCGCAGGCGTCCCACACCATCCGCGCGATCTGCGCCACCGTCAGCTCACGCGAAGCCGAGATGTTGAAGTCCTGGTTGAGCCCCGCGGCGCAGGCCAGGGCCGCGACGATGCCATCGGCGATGTCGTCGACGTGGGTGAGGGTCCGGGTCTGTTCGCCTGAGCCGAAGATGGGCAGAGGCCGCACGCCGAGCAGCGCCCTGGCGGCGAGGTCGGCCACGACGTGGGCGATGCCGGGCTCGGCCCCGGCCAGCTCACCCGGCCCGTAGGCACCGAACGGGCGACAGATCGTGTAGGGCAGGCCGTGCTCCTCGTTTGCGGAGCGGCAGCAGACCTCGCCCATGAGCTTGGAGAAGCCGTAGGCCGAGCGCGGGACGGGGCACTCGGCCCAGGCCTCCTCGGGCGTCGGGAAGCACTCGGCGCGCTCGAAGACCATCGGGCTCGAGACGTAGACCAGGCGCTCGACGTCGCCCTGCACCGCGGCCCGGACGACGGCATTGTCCAGGGCGTTGTTGGCCTCGGTGAGCGTGTGGGGCCGCCGGTGGAGACGGGCGATTGACCCGCCCACGGCCATCAGGTGGACCACGTGGGTGCAGCCGTCCATCGCCGCCTGCGCCTGGTCGAGCTCGCGCAGGTCACCGCTGTGCACGGCGCAGCCCTCGCGCATCCACTGGGGGGCTGGGCCCTGGTCGGAGACGCGCACCTCGTAGCGCGGATCGCCGAGCAGGCGGCGCACCACCGCAGCGCCGATCCTCCCGGCGCCGCCGGTGACCAGGACCCGGCTCATCGAGTCGGCCGGGTCAGCCGCTGCGTGGCGGCCGCGTGAGCATGTGGGCCAGCCACTGGCGCGTGAAGCCGGCGACGAAGCGCGGGTTGTAGCGGGCGTAGCGCCGCCACAGCCGGCGCGGCTCGTTGGCCAGGCGGAAGAGCCACTCCAGGGCGAGGTTCTGCATCCAGTTGGGCGCCTGGGGCACGAGGCCGGCGTGGAAGTCGAAGGCGGCTCCGACCCCGACGAGCACCGGGGCGCGCAGCAGGGGCCGCATCTCGTGCATCCACTTCTCCTGCTTGGGCACGCCGATCCCCACCCAGACCACGTCGGTGCGCACCCGATCGATCTCCGCCGCGACCGCGTCGCGCTCGTCTTCGGTCAGCGGGCGGTGGGGGGGCGAGTAGCCGCCCGCGATCTGTACCCCGGGGAAGCGTCGGCGCAGGTTGAGCGCGAGCTGGACCAGCGCCCCCTGGTTGCGCCCGCCGTAGAGGAACATCCGCGTGCCGGTGTGGGCCGAGCGCTCGCAGTAGCGCGCGATCAGCTCGGGGCCGTAGACCCGGCCGGGAAGCGGGTGGCCCAGGGCGTTGAGGGCCCACACGAGGGGCTGGCCGTCGGGAACGGTGAGCGACGAGCCGGCGATGGCCTCGCGCAGGGCAGGATCCTCCTGGCAGGCCATGACGGTGTGCACGGTGGCCACGCAGACGTAGCCGCGGGCGCGTCGCCGGACTGTCTCGTCGATCCAGTCCATCGTGCGCGGGTAGTCGGTCAGGGCCAGCGGCACGCCGACCACGGGCACCCCAGGGGGTGCTGCGGGCGGCGGGGCCGAGGGTTCGCTGTCCCAGGCGTGGGCCGCGGCCTCGGCCTCCAGCGCGGCGTGACCGGCCAGCGGCGCGCGACGCCATGCGACCGGACCGGATCGGGCCGGTCGCTGGGTGCGGGGGAAGAGGGCGGGCTCCACGGGATGCAGGGCGATCAGTGGGTCGATACCGGCACCCGGGGCGGGCACCAGTGGTATTCAACGCAGCAGACCGGGGAAAGTGGCGCTATTTGCCCGGCCATGTGCCCGCTACCCGGCCGATGATCGAAGTCCTGCGACCGGCGGGACCTACTCAGGGTACCCGCCGGTGGCGGTTGGGTTGCATGGGGGTTGTCAGGCTTAATGCGGCGCTCAAGCCCACGATCGGGAGCCTGCGCATGATGGCTCATACCCGCACGCTGCGCCCGGCGAGCTGGTCCTCCAACTGCTTGACGTCGGCGTTGACCATGATTCGTATGAGTTCGTGGAAGGTGACCGTGGGCTGCCAGCCGAATGCCTGGCGTGCCTTGCCTGGATCCCCGCGCAGGGCGTCGACCTCGGCGGGGCGGAAGTAGTTCTCGTCGATCGCTGTGTGCTTTTCCCAGTCGATGTCGAGCAGGGCGGCGGCCTCGGCGAGGAACTCGCGCACGGTGTGGCTCTGGCCGGTGGCGAGCACGTAGTCGTCGGGTAAAGCTCGAGGAGCGACGGATGACCCCGTGGACCTCATAGCCCTTCTCCAGCAGCTGCTCGGCGAGATAGGACCCATCCTGCCCGGTGACGCCGGTGATCAACGCCTTCTTGATGGATCCAGCCTACCGGCGCCGACTCGCCGTCGGCGACTCCCCGCGCTCGAAACAGCCGGGCTTGCGCTGGGAAAAACCGCATCAGGCGTGTTTGAGCTCAGGTGGCTCCCGGGCGGTGGGCCGCACCACCATGGCCAGCGTTCCACCGCGCCGCCGCCCCGCCGCCAGCGCCTCGAGCCCGATGGCGGGCGCGATCAGCGTGAGGCCCGACGCGAGCGCAGCGAGCCTGCGCGGCGTGGGTGCGAGGGTCCGCTTGAGCAGGAGGAAAGGGAGTCCAGGCTCTCCCAGGCGCGCTCGGGCCATGAGTGCCATCCACATGCCCCCGGGGTTGTGCTCCCAGACCATGTGTACGCTGCGCAGCGGCTCCAGGCCAGCGCGGCGCACGAGTGCCTCAAGTCCGGTGGGGGTCAGGTGCACGCGATGGCGGGGCAGGTCGAGGTGCAGCCAGCCGTCCCCGGCCAGCCGGGCCTGGACCGACTCGAGGTTGGGCACCCCGATCAGCGCGATCCCCTCCGGAGCCAGCCAGCCGCGCACGCGCTCCAGCGCCCGCCGCGGATCGTCTACGTGCTCGAGGACGTGCCAAAGGATGACCGCGTCCAGGGCGCTGGCTGCGTGGCTCTCGATCGTCCCGTGCGCGACCGGCGTCCCGGCCTGTTGCGCGGCAGCAAGACCGCGCGCCGACGGCTCGAGCCCGCTCGCCCGGTAGCCGGCGTGACGCAGCATGGCAACGAGGCGCCCGCGACCGGCGCCCGCGTCGAGCACGGCCTCGCCTGGGCCGATGCCGCCTGAGCGCAGCAGGCCGAGCACCTGACGGTCAACCAACCGCTGGGCCAGCGCGATCACCGGGGCCAACAGCGGTCGCCCCGGCCGGTAGATGCCCGTCTCGTAGCGCTCGGGCCCCGGCGGGGGACCCATGGTCACCGCGGTGGCGCAGGACTGGCAGCGGGCCAGGGCATAGCGGCCGGGGTCACCGGGGTCCAGGCCGGGGAGGTCCTGGCGCCAGGGCAGGACCCGACCGCCGCAGGCGGGGCAGTCGCCACCGGCCGTCAGGGCGCCGCCGCCGGCGCTCTTCGGGAGGCCATCGGGGGAATGGAGGCCGTGATCCTTGCCCGCAGCATCGGCATATGCTGGCAGCGTGGCGCCCTGCCGCCGGGCTTCCGGATGACCGATTCCTCCTCGCCATCCCCCGCCTTCTGGGCCGGCCGCCGCGTCCTCGTGACCGGGCACAGCGGCTTCAAGGGAGCGTGGGCCTGTCGCTGGCTGCTGGAGCTCGGGGCTGAGGTCTGGGGCGCCTCGCGCACCGGCGGCGCGCCCGGGGGCCTGTTCCGCCGCGCCGAGCTGGCCGGGCACGTGACCGGCCTCGAGCTCGAACTGGCCGATGGGGAGGCGGTGGCCGCCGCGGTGGGTCAGGCCAGACCCGAGGTCGTGCTGCACCTCGGCGCTCAGGCCATCGAGAGCGTGGCCCGCCGCGATCCGCGGGCCACGTTTGAGACCAACGTGCTCGGGCTGGCCAACCTGCTCGACGCGGTCCGCGCCGCCCCCGAGACGCGCGCCGTCACGGTCGTCACCACCGACCGCGTCTATGCCCCGCGTCCGACCGAGGGGGTCTATCGGGAGGAAGACGCGCTCGGCGGTCAGACGCCCTACAGCGCCTCGAAGGCGGCGGCGGAGCTGGTGGTCGCGGCCTACCGCGACCTGCTCGGGGCCGACGGCGGAGCGCGTGTGGCCACCGCCCGCACCAGCAACGTCATCGGTGGTGGCGACGACGCCCGGAACCGCCTTGTGCCCGACCTGCTGCGGGGGGCGATCGAGGGCCACCGGGTGCGCATCGGCAGCCCGGACGCGCGCCGCTGCTGGCAGCATGTCGCCGATCCCCTTCGCGGTTACCTGCGGCTCGCCGAGCGGCTGTGGGAGCGGGCAGACACCCCGGGAAGCTTCAACTTCGGCCCGCGGCCCGAAGACGTGCGGACGGTCGGCTGGGTGGCTGGGCGCCTGGCGGAGCTGTGGGGCCCGCAGCTGGATTGGTATGCGGCGGCGCAGACCCCGGCATGCCAAGCCGATCTCTTCGCCCTCAACACGACGCGGGCCCGCGAATTGCTGGGCTGGACCACGACGATGGACGTCGATGCGGCCCTGCGCGCGGTGGTCGCCTTCGCGCGGCGGGAGGCCGCGGGCGAGGACCCCGGCGAGCTGGTGGCCGAGGCCCTCCCCCGCTCGGGCGGCGCAGCGGCGCAGTCCACACCGTCCTCAGCGCCGAACCGAGGCGATCCGCGCCCAGTCGGCGGGTGAGGGCTCCGGCTCGAAGTCACCGCGCCACCCGCGCCAGGCGAAACGCAGGAGCCAGGGCAGCCGGCGCAGGGGGCGCTGGTCATAGACCAGCGAGCGACCCAGGTAGCCGGCCACCACGAGTGCCAGCCCGGCCGGCGTCATACCGGTGTGGGTACGCCGCAGCCAGACGAAGTTGCGGATGCGGTAGAGGTCCTTCCAGTAGGAGGACCATGGGGCCGACCCGTAGCCCGCTCCGACCAGTCGGTTGGCCACCCGGCTGCGCGCCGTGCTCTCTGCGCCGCCCACGGGGATCTTGTGGATGACCACGCTCTCGGGCACGAGGCGGATGCGGCCTTCGCGTCGCAGCCTCAGCGAGTAGTCGGCATCGTCATAGCCCAGGAACATCTCGGCCCGTGGCAGCCCGATCCGCTTCACCGCCGCGCGGCGCACCAGCAGCCCGACGAACGACGCCAGCTCCACGTCGGCGTCCGCCCCCGGGCGGTAGGCCTCGGGCCCGAGCGGGATGGCGAAGCGCCCGAGTCGGCAGCGGTGCTGGGCATCGATGCCCCCATCGGGGAAGCGCACCGCCGAGCCCAGGGCGACCGTCCCGGGGTCGCCTGCGGCTCGGCTGCCCAGTAGACGCTCGAGGGCTTCGGGGGTGGGCTCGGCGTCGTCGTCGAGGAGCCAGATCCAGTCCTCGGGCTTGGCCGCCGCCAGCTTGAGCCCAAGGTGGTAGCCGCCGGCCCCACCCAGATTGTGCTCACTGCGGTGCACCTCCAGCCGGGGATCGTCGAGCATCCCGGCGCGGGCCAGCGCCGCCGCCACCGGGCGGCTCGATGCATTGTCCAGAACGATCACCCGGTCCACGGCCCGGCGCTGGGCGAAGAGCCCGCGGAGGCACTCGACCAGCAGCGCGTCGCGGTCGCGGGTGAGCACGAAGGCGCAGACTCCGCCCAGCGCTCAGCCCCCCGGTCCGGCCGCCATCCAGAAGGCCGGCAGGGCGCTGAAGCGCCGCTTGAGCCAGAGCGGCAGTCGCCGGTGCCGCGCGCCAAGCTGCAGGCCCACGAACTTCCCGCCCTCGTAGACGATGGCGTAGGGGATGGCTCGGCGGCGCCCGGTGGACCACAGCCAGCGCAGCTCTCCGAGGGCGTAGCGGACGGCCTCGGAGCGAAGCACCTCCGCCGATGCCCGCGCTCCGGCCAGGTACGCGCGCTCGGCCGACGCGCCGGAGTCGAAGAAGCGGCGGAAGGCCTGGCCCAGTGTGTAGGGATGGGAGTGCAGGACGCCGGCCTCGGGCAGGTAGCGCAGCCCGTAACCCTCGAGCAGGACCCGCCGGGACCAGTCCTGATCCTCGCTCATGACCACGTCTTCGGCGAAGGGATGGCGGTCGAGCAGCTCGTGGCGCAGGGCGGAGTTGACGTTGGAGAACAGGGTTGTCGACATCGTCAGCTCGGCCGCCGAGTCGGCGCGCTGCTCGCGCGGGTGAGAGCCGTAGAGGAAGTCGAGGAAGAACTGCTCGGAAGGCGAGGCGTCCGGGTGGGCCACCTGCCGGCCGTAGGTCCCGGCTAGGGTGGGGTCGGCGTGAAGCGGCCCGGTCAGTCGGTCCAGCCAGGTCTGCGAGAGGGGGGCCGCGTCTTGGCTGATGAAGACCAGCAGATCGCCCCTGGCCGCTGCCGCGCCGAGGTTGCGCGCCCGGCCGTGGCTGAAGCGCTCGGCCGGTATCTCCCGCACGGTGGCGCCGTGGGACCGGGCCAGCGCCAGGCTGCCGTCCTGCGAGCCAGAGTCGACGACGACGACCTCGACAGGCTCGACGACGTGCTGGCTGGCGATGGCCTCCAGGCAGCGCCGCAGGTCCTCCCCGCCGTCACGGATCGGGATGACAATGGAGATCACGGTGGCGCCAGGCTAGAGCTGCCCCGAGCCATACTGCGGGGGGTGACCGTGGCTACCGGAGACGGGCGGGGGCAGGCTGAGGGGACTGTGTGGGCCGTGGTCGTCACCCACCGCCGGCTCGAGCTGCTGCGGGCCTGCCTGGACGCGCTCGGCGCCCAGCGACGAGCGCCGGAGCACGTCCTGGTCGTCGACAACGCCAGCGGCGACGGCACGGTGGAGGCGGTCCGCGCCGAGCACCCGGAGGTTGAGGTGCTCGGGCTGCCGACCAACGAGGGGGGGGCCGGCGGCTTTCACGAGGGCCTGGGCAGAGCGGTGGCCGGCGGGGCGGAGTGGGTGTGGCTGATGGACGACGACACGATTCCGCAGCCGGATGCCCTGCAGGCGCTGCTCGACGCGCCCGGGAGGCTTCCCGCCGATGAGCCGACCCCGGTGCTTCTGGCCAGCCGTGCGGTGTGGGACGAGGGCGCCCTTCACCCCATGAACGCCCCGGGATTCGAGCGCGATAGTCCCGAGCGCGTCGTACGGAGCGCCCGGGTGGGGCTGATGCCCATCCGCACCGCGACGTTCGTTTCCCTGCTCGTCCACCGTGATGCGGTGGCGCGCCACGGGCTCCCGCACAAGCACTTCTTCATCTGGAGCGACGACATCGAGTACACGGCGCGCGTGCTGCGTCATGACCGGGGCTACGTCGTCCCGACCAGCGTCGTCCACCACCGGACCAAGACCCCCTACACCGCGGTGTCGAGCACCGGCGGACGGTTCTACTACCACGTGCGCAACTCGCTGTACATGATTCGCGGCGACGCCTGGAGCGGTCGCGAGAAGCTCACCGTGGCCTGGCTGCTGCTCACCACGTCGATCGCCTACCTGCGCCACCACCGCTTCGCGGTAACCGCCATCGCCACCGTCGGACGCGGTCTGCGCGACGGCGTGCGGCCCCTCTCCCAGGTCAGCGCGCCGCGGGAGGGGTGAGGGCCAGCCCCCGACCCACCTCGCGCAGCAGCCCCGCCCGCTGGCGCAGGCCGGGACGGTGGCGGAGGGCTCGGAGCAGCTCCTCTCCCCACAGGTAGCCGACCCAGAGCTTCTCCTCGCCTCCCCACCCCGCGCCCCGCAGCATGTGCAGCTGGTTGCGCAGCTCGGCGGCACTGACCGGACCGTCGGCTGAGCGGTCCCCGAGCGGTGAGACGATGCTCCAGGGCACCGCGTAGCCTGTGCCGGTCTTGAGCAATCGGGCGCTCCATTCGATGTCCTCGGTCTCGTCGCCGTAGGCCACCAGGGGCAGCGTGTGGGCGCTGAGCGCCCGGCGGTCGACCAACAGCGAGCCGTGGCGCGCGGCGCGGATGGAGACCAGACCGCGCTCGCAGGCGTCGAGGGCGACCTGCTTGACGGTGAGCCGGGGCCAGGGGGCTCGCGCCGGGTCGAGCTGGTCGGGTGCCAGCCAGGAGGTGCTGGAGAGCAGGATGGGTGGGGGCAGCGAGCCGAGGTCCTCGATCACGGCCAATAGGCGCTCGAGGGCGTTGGGCGCCGGGAGCACCGACCCGTCGAGCAGCCAAACCCAGTCGACCCCGCTGCGCTCGGCCTCCCGCAGCCCGCGGTCCAGGTCGGCGGCCCGGGTCCCGATCCGGCCGACGTCGATGACGCGCTGGGCCGGGCGGCTCTGGCCGTCGATGGCGTCCCGCAGCCGGCCGGCGTCGGGCTCGGACAGCGGGGGGCGCAGGACCGTGACCAGCTGCGGCTCAGACACGGATCTGCAGCGCTCCGAGCACCTCCCCGGCGGCGTCGATCGCCTGGCGCATGCAGTCGTCCATATCGATGTAGAGATAGTTGGCCAGACGACCGGCGAAGAACACGCGCTGGGCGCCGAGCTCGTCGCGCAGGTGGTCCTGGTAGCGCTCGTTTAGCGACCGGTTCTCGGTGGTCTCGATGGGGTAGTAGCGCGTTGGCGCGCCAGTGAACTCGAAGCCGAGCACCGTTCCCTCGCACTGCTGGCCCGACGCGTGCTTGGTCTCGTGGACCCGGATGAAGGGAAACTCCTCCCCTGGGTAGTTGACCACCATGGCGCCCTGCCCGTACTTGCGATGGGGGATGTGGACCGAGCGGACCAGAATCCCGCGCCACTCCAGAGCGCCCAGGGCCCCGCCGCAGAAGACGTCGAGCGGGCAGGTGAGGACGACGGCGTCGGCCTGGGCCTCGTCGATGTGGCGCTGGAGATTGCCCAGCGCGACGTCGGTCCCGGTCCGCAGCTCCGCCCGGCGCTCGGCCAGCAGCCCGTCAAGCAGGTCGGTGTAGCCATTGGGTCCCGCCGGCCAGCCCTGGTAGGGGTCGGGAAAGAGGTAGGGGTCGTTGTCCCAGCGCACCGAGACCCGTCTCGGCGCCCACTGGGCCGAGAGGGTGCGGGCCGGCCTCCCCCACTGCTTCTCGGTGTAGGGACGGATGAACCGCTCATAGAGGATCGGTCCCATGAGCTCCAGGCACCACTCCTCGAAGTTGGCCGCCTCAGCCCTGGCGGCGGCATCGACTCCGCGGCGCTCATCGAGCTCGGCCAGGATCTCCTGGCCCCGGCTCTGGCGCTCGATGTCGGAGAGCAGGATCGGCCAGTTGAGGATCTGCCCGTCGGCGACGATGTCGACCCGGTGGCGGTAGGGCCGAAACGGCGTCATCTCATTGGCCAGCCGCCACACCTCCTCGTCCTCGGTGTGGAAGATGTGGGAGCCGTGGGGCTCGTAGAGCACTCCTTCCATGTGCTCGGAGCGAATCAGCCCGCCGGGCACGGGCTCACGCTCCAGCAGCACGGTGTCGACCCCGGCCCGACCGAGCTGGTGGGCCAGCGTGCAGCCCGTGAGCCCGGCTCCGACGATGAGGACACGGGGGGAGGTCATGATCGGGGTCCGGCGGGAGCGGGGGGCGATTCGGCGCGGGTGGCCAGGATATCCGGCCGACCCGGGGGGCCGCGCCGGCCTTACGGGTCAGCCTGCGCGGAGCTGCCGGGCCAGCGTGCTCAGCGCCTCCCGCATGGCAGCGTCCTGTCCGGCGAAGGCGAAGTGACCGGCCAGGACGTTGTGGGCGACCAGCACCGGCCGGGAGAGCTGCATGCAGGCGGTGCACAGGTGCGTCTCGTCGACGCCGAGCGCGCCCTGGGGAGGACGGACCAGGAAGCCGCCGATGCGCTCCCAGAAGTCACGCTCGAACAGGATGGCCCCGATGTTGAACTTGTGCGGGACCGCGGAATACGCGAAGGGCTGGTGGCGGAACAGCTCACACAGCTCGTCGAAGGGCAGGCTGTTCTCCCACAGCCAGCGTGCGGCGGCCCCGTCGTCGGTCGCGGGAATCTGACCCGCCCCGCGGAGCAGAGGGCCAAAGCGCTCGCGCCACGCGTCCTGCAGTCCGCGGGTTCTCAGGAACTCGACGTAGGAGTATCCGTTGACGTTCAGAACGGGGGCCACGGCCCCCGGACGGAAGCTGCCCTCGGCACCGATCCGCTCATACGCGCTGAGGAGGTCTTCGCAGTAGCCGCGTCCAATGAAGATGTCCTCATCGAACTTGAAGATGAACCGCGCGGCGGGATGGCCGCGGATGGCCAGGTTCTGGGCCAGCGAGAGATAGTTGGCGCGGGTCCACAGGGTTGACCACCCGTTGCGCTTGGCCAGCGCGTCGAGCGCCGGATTGCGCACGGCCGGGGTCACCAGGCACACGTCCATGTCGGTGCTGACAAATCGGCTGAGCCGGTCCAGGGAGAGACTCCAGAGGTGTGGCTTGTATCCGACTAATACATAGGCAAGCCGGTCGGACCCACGACTGCGGTCGACGAACTCGTGGTGCCCGGTGAAGTTGCGCCAGCGGGCCGCCGCCCCCACGGAGCGCCCGAGCACGTCGTGCTCGATGAGCACGTCGTTGATCCACCGCACGATTCCCGACGCCACGGCTACTCGGCGACCCGGCGCAGCCCGTCGTGGACGGCCCGAATCAGGACGATCAGGGCTCGAGGACGGAATCGGCAACCTCGGAGCCACAGCCAGCTTCCGAGCACGGTCGCGGTGGCCAGCCGCCCCTTCTCCCGTCGCGTCCACGAGGAGCTCCGGATCATGAAGAGCTTGTTGCGCACCTCGTAGTAGTACTGGTCGATCGCCGCACGGTCGGCGTGCACCGGGTCCCGGTGGCGGGTCTTGTGGCGCACGACGCTGGCGGGCACGAGGTAGCCCGTGGCTTCCTTGAGGAGTCGAGCGGTGTACTCCCCATCGTCTCCCCAGATGAAGTAGTGCCGGTGGGGAAGGCCGTGGACGCTCACCGCGCGACGGCTGACGAGGATGGATACGAAGCTGGCGGTTCTCAGCGGGATCAGCCGGCGGGACACAGCAGCGAGGAAGTCCGGCAGGTGATCGCCCTCCAGGCGGATCCAGGGCAGGTTCTTCGGATGCAGCGTGCCATCGATCCACAGGACCTGCGAAGCGAGCAGAGCCGGTTCGGGCAGGTCGCCCAAGTCGTCGAGCGGCGCCACCAGCGCCTCCAATGCATCCGGCTCGGGCACCGTGTCATCGTCCATCAACCAGATCCAGTCCACGCCCTGCTCGTAGGCGGCGCGCATACCGGCGTGGAAGCCGCCGGCGCCCCCCTCGTTGCGTTTTAGGGCGATCAGCCGGACCTCGGGGAACTCCTGCCGGACCACCGTCCGCGTGTCGTCGCCCGATGCGTTGTCCACCACGATGACGGCGTCGACCGGCAGGGTCTGACCCGAGACGGCGGTGAGGCACTCGCGCAGCAGCACCAGTCGGTCACGGGTCACCACTACGGCGCCGACGCGCGGCGCGGATGCGCGCCCGGCGGGGGGTGAGGAGTGTGGATCCTGGACTGGAGGCATGCGCGGCAGGCCCTCGGGCCCGAGGCCCTGGACGCTGCGTACGCTAGCGGCATGAACCTCTCCCAGAGGGTGGCGATGAACACCGTTCTCCTGGTCGGCAGCCGGCTGGCGGTGGCGGGATCCGGGCTCATCGGCATCGCCGTGGTCACGCGGTACCTCGGCCCCCGGGAGTTCGGCCAGCTCACCATCGCCATCGTCTTCGTGTCGCTGTTTGCGTTCTTGACCGACTCCGGTCTGTGGACGGTGGCCGCTCGCGAGATCGCCAAGCGACCCGAGGAGGAGCGGTCGATCATCGCCAACGCCTTCACCATGAGCCAGCTCGCCACCGTGGGTGTCGTCGCCGTCGCGGGTCTGTTCGTCCTCACCGCCTACGCCGGTGCTGACCGCCACTTGGTGCGAATCGGGATCCTGATCATGGGCATCCAGATTCTCGTGGCGCCGCTCGGTGGCACGGTCAGCAGCCACATGGTCGCCCGCCAGCGCGCGCTTCCGGCGGCGGTCGGGGCAGTTCTGTCGAGCCTCGTCTTCCTGGGCCTGCTGGCGGTCGTGATCAGCCAGGGGCTCGGCTTCGCCGGTGTCGCCGCCTGCTTCGCCATCACCGGGCCCATCAGCTACCTGACGCCGCTGCTGTTCGCGCGACGCACTCTGCGCGTGGGACTGGCCTTTGACCTGCGCGTCTGGCGCCAGATGCTGGGGTGGGCGGTCCCCCAGGCCGGGGTCCTGCTGCTGGGGGCGCTGTACTTCCGCTTCGACGCCATCCTGCTCTCGCTGTTGCGCTCAGACGCGCAGGTCGGACTCTATGGCGTCTGCTACCGCGTGATCGACGTTCTCACCCTGCTGCCCACCTACCTCATGATCACCGTCTTCCCCGAGATCGCCCGCCAGCAGGCGGCCTCGGCCCGAGTCCGGGAGCTCGTCCAGGGCGCCGTCTCGAGCGTGCTTTTGGCGGTGATCCCCATCTGCGTGCTGCTCCTTGTCTTCGCGCCCGAGGTCGTCGAGGTTGCCGGAGGACCTCGGTTCGCCGCCGCGACGGCCGTGCTGAGGATCCTGCTGGTCGCGATCGTGCCGCTCTACGTCAACACCGTCTTCTTCAGCAGCCTCGTGGCACTCGATCAACAGGGCCGCCTTTTTCGCTGGTTGCTCGCCACGCTCGCGCTGAACGTGCTGCTCAATCTGGCCCTCATTCCGGCCTTGGGCGCCCGTGGTGCCGCGCTGGCCCTAGTGGTCACCGAGTCGGTAGCGCTGGCGCTGGGGGTGCGTCTCTACCGGGTGGTCGGCGCGGAGCTGAAGATCCGGGGTCCCGGCCGCCTCGCGCTGGCCACCATGATCACCGCCGCCGCCGCGATAGGTCTGCGCGCGGCGCTGCAGGCGGCGGGCGGACTCCACGTCGTCGGCGGGTTGAGCGCGACCACGCAGGCCGTGTTGGAGGTGGTTCTCGGGGGCGGGGTGACCATGGGGATCTACCTCGCGGCGGTTCGCCAACTTCGAGCAATTCCGGACGACCTCGTTAGCGCCCTGCGCGCGGTCCGGCATCCCATCGAGCGCTCGTGAGGAGCGACGCGCCGCTGCTCTCCGTCTGCATCCCGACCCACCACGGCCGGAGGGAGACGCTGGCGCGTGTGGTCGACATCGTCGCGAACCTGACTGAGTCGTCGCGGGCGAGCTCGAGATCTGCGTCAGCGACAACGGATCGCGGGATCGGTTCTGGTGCTTGCCGCGCTCTGGTGGTTGTCGTTCCCGGTGCTGTTGGTCTTCTATCCGCTCCTACGTTTGCTGCGTGTGCTCAAGCTCGGGACCACCTGCACACCCGCCGGGGTCCTAGTAGAAGGCTGGCCGGGCGTGGGTCCCGTCCTGCGCTGCCGCCAGCGTGAGCGACGCGCAAGGATGCGAGGCGCCGGCTGGTACATCGAGCGGTTCCTAAACGATGCACGCCGGCGCGCTCGCACATACCGCAGGGGGTCGAGCATCCGGAGAATATGGGGCATGACGTCGAACCAAATGCATGACATCTGATGTGGGCGCAACCGATCTGCGACGAGCGCGCGGGCCCGGCCGATCAGACCCGGCCCGTCGGTCAGCGGAGTCGTCTCGCCATGGTCTGCCCAGGTCGCCGAGTAGTCGCTCTGCTGTGGCGGCCTCGAGAACACCGGCACCGTCCGGACCTTTCTCGCCTCGACCATCAGATCGAGCTCCCAGCGGTTGTAGAGGCCGTGACGGCCTCCCTGGCGTGTGGGATCGCTAATGCGGTGACGTGGCCACATCCTTTGCGCCAGGTACGGCACTCGCGCAACCGCGGACATGTTGAGGAAGCGCTCGAACGCATCCATCCGCTCCAACGCGAAGCCGTTCTCTTCGGAGAGGGCGCGAAAAGAAGAGATCTGGGCTGAACTGGTAAAGAGTAAAAGCCATGGCCAAACTGCTGATTCCCCACCGCGTAGATGAACAGACGGCCGCCTGGGCGCAGCATTTCCATGCAGCTCTTCAGGGCGATCGGAAAGTTGAACACGTGCTCCAGCGTGCCCCCGTCGAGAATGACGGTGTAGGACTCCTTGAGCTCGTCGGGTACCGGCGTATTGAGATCGTGGATGATGCCAGCCCCTTCATACGGCGATGCGTCCATCGAGTCCACGCGGTGCGCCCCAAGCCCGCGGAGAAACGAGTCCACGTATCCGGGCGACTCGGTGAAGCCGGCGTAGAACTCGCGAAGCGTCAGCCCGGGGGGCCAAAGCGCGTTGCGGGCCAGCAGGCGCCCTAGCCGTCGTGGGCTCACGAACAGGGATTAATGGCCGAGCGTCAGCGTCTCGGTGAAGTCGGCGCCCCCGAGCCTGGCCTCCACCAGGAACTCAGCAATAGGCCCGGTGAACCCCATTGGGGCGAACATAGCGGATGTCAACCACTAAGCTGTGGCTTGCCGGTGCGACCCTTCTGCACATGACCATGTCGGGCGCCGAGAGCCTCGACGTGGACCGCCGGCTCCTTTCGGTCTGTATTCCCACCCACGGGGGTCGCGCGAGGGTGCTCGACCGCGCGTTGCGCAGCGTGGGCCACCAGCTCACCGACACCCTGGCTGAGCGAGTGCAGGTGGTCGTCAGCGACAACGGCTCCGAGGATGAGACCAGCACGGTCATCGCCGAGCATGCGTCTCGCCTCGGTGGCGCGCTCGTCCATCACCGCTTCGAGGACAACGGTGGCTTCACTCGCAATCTCCTGAAGGTGGTGGAGATGGCCGATGGCGAGTTCTGCTGGTTTCTAGGTTCCGACGACGAGATCGAGCCCGGGGGAATCTCCGCAGTATTGGGCATCCTGCATAGCCATCCCGAGGTGACCGGCATCACCGTAAGCCGTCTTAACGTCGATGACTCAACCCCGGACAACGTCATTGCGGATCACCCGAGCATTCTGCCGCCTTCGGGTCGACCGGCCCTCTATGTCTCCGCGGACACCATATTTGCCGATCTGGGAATGCTGCAGGACTACATGTCCACCCAGATAGTTAGCCGCCAAGGGTGGCTTGATGCCGTCGCCGCACTCGGTGCCGAGGGTGTGGCGCGTGGTCTGGCCTTTCCCCATCTGCCCATTCTCGGCCACATGATCCGTCAGCGGCCGATCTGGTACTGGCATGCGCAGCCACTGATCCGGCATCGCATCGGTGTTCGTGCCGTCGATGTCTCCGTGGGCCGGGACCTGGGGGAGTACCTGATCACCGTGACCCGCCAGCGCGCCAGCATCTGGTCAGCGATGTTCGGACGCCGCTCAGCGCTCTATCGGACGGTGATGCGGCGCAGCTACGCCGTCCAGGCCAACCCGTTTGCCCTAGCCCATTGCAAGCAGCAGGAGGGCCAGACGCTGACCGGTGACGTGCTTCTGCTGGGCGCGCTCACTCGCTACTACGGCTTTCTGCCCGAGTTCTGGCTGCGCAGCTTTCCCGTGCTGCTGCTGCCCTGGTTCACCATTCCCACCGTGAGCCGCGTGAGCCAGTGGCTGCGCCGTCAGCGGGACACTTGACACGACAGCCGTCGCTTCCCGAGCTGTCGATCTGCATCCCGACCCACCACGGGCGGGCCGCACAACTCGGCGAGGCACTGGACAGCGTGCTCGGCCAGTTTGCCGGGCTCCGCTCGGGTCGGGTGGAGGTGTGCGTGAGCGACAACGGATCGCGGGATGACACGCGGGAGGTGGTCGCCGCCCGTCAGCAGACACACCCAGGCGTGATCTCCTACCGTCGCTTCGATGACGACCAGGGTTCGCCGTGAACCTGCTTGCCGAATGAGGCACGCCCGTGGGACGTTCTGCTGGGCACTGGGTTCCGACGACGCCGTGCTCCCTGGCGGGCTGGGACGCCGTCGTCGCCCTCGAGAGCACGGCGTCGCTTCGGCGACGTCCACGCTTCGTTCATCTCCTGGTGATCTTGCGCATGGTGCAGGAGCGCCCGAACTGGGTGTGGGAGCCCGCACCGATCTTCTGGATGCGCGTGGGAATCGCGAACTCGCTCGCCGTGGAGATGGGCGGGGACCTCACCCGGTATTACCTGGAGACCGCGGCGGATCAGATCGCCGTCTGGTCAGAGTTCTTTGGTCGGGGATCGCCCAGCCACCGCCATCTCCTGCGTCGCTGTCATCGGGACCTGTTCACCCCCCTGGCCATCGGGATCTACAAGGCCCAGCCCGAGCAGCCCTTGCGCGACGACGGGCAACTGCTGCGGTGCGCAGTCGCCTGGTTCTGGCGGCTGCCGACCTTCTGGGCGCTGAGCTTCCCGATCCTGCTGGCCCCTCACCGGGTGGTGACGACCGTGGCGGCGGTCCTTCGCCCCGCGGCGCACGGCTGGCGGCGACGGCGAGCTCGGGCCAGCGCAGGGAACGCCGGGAACCCGATCGAGCGCCACCTAGCTAGGAGGGATTGGCGAAACTCGTACGCCCTACTGTGGCGGGCGATTTCAGCATGGCCCAGATCCGTTTACCCCACTTCCGGGCGGATTTTACCCCACGCCCAAGACAGCGGGCGGCTCCACGCTGTTAGCGTCGTGTGGGGGTGGGGTACACTACGAGGCATGAGCATAGGGGCCTTTCCGCTTGATGCGGCGCAGGCAGCGAATGTCGCCCGGCGGGAGATAGCCGATGGCGATGATGAGGCGCCCAGGTTGATGAACGCGTGGCGCTTCGCTGTCTGCCAGCTCATCGACGACTACCAGACCGTCCGCAAGCACGAAGGCCTTGCGGACGCTGCCCGCTTGTTCGACACACCACCCGCGTCGTGCGGGGACGGACGGGTCGATGGGGCTCTCGCCGCCCTCGCGGAGCATCTCGCCCGGCGGGACGGGTGGGAGCCGCCCGCCTGGTGCTTCGAGGAGTGGCGCGCCACGGAACGGTGGTGGTTCGTCGCGGGCCTGCGGTCTCTTCACGCGATGGCGCTCGTGCAATCCCCGCTCGCGTTCCGCACGCGCGGCGTGTTCATCTGCGACGGGGACCTCACGCGCGTATGACCACCATCCTTGACCGGCGGAAGATTAGTCGCTTGCTGAGCGACCTTTCGGATGAGCTTGAGCGCGACGGGGTGAGCGCTGAGGTGTTCGTCGTCGGCGGAGCGGCGATAGCGCTCGCATACAACTCGCGTCGCGTCACGCGCGATGTCGATGCCATCTTCGAGCCCAAGAGCAAGGTGTATGACGCAGCCGCTCGCGTCGGGGAGCGTCACGGAGTCGGCCCAGACTGGCTCAACGATGGAGCCAAGGGCTACATGCACGGCCCTGACGCGCAACGGCGTTCGGCGTTCGAGAGTCCAACGCTGCGAGTGAGTGTTGGCTCTGCCCGCTACCTGCTCGCGATGAAGCTGCTGGCATCGCGTCCAGAGGACGCGCAAGACATCAAGACGCTGTGCGCCGCGTGCGGCATCACCCGCGCCGATCAGGCGCTCCGGGTGGTCAAGGACGCCTACCCGCAGCCCTTGCCCGCCAAGGCACGGTTCATGGCCGAGGAGCTGCTATCAGGCTCTGACGCGGGCCCTGGCGTGCGTCAGCCCGACACGACCGTCGCCGGTCAGCCTCGCTGCCGGCGGTGCGGGCGTCCGCTGCGCAGCCCAGCGAGCGTCGCGCGGGGGATGGGGCCGGAGTGCGCGCGCCGGTAGACGAGCCGACAGCCCGTCGCGCGCTTGACGTTGCACGGGCGGCCGGCAGTGAGGCCGAGCATCACCGGGTAAGACTGCTGGACGCCGCCGCCCGGCGCCAGCAGGCGATCTTGGCGGCACAGCAGGCGGGCATGTCAGTCCGTGCCATCGCCAGAGAACTTGGCTGCTCCGCCTCGGTGGTGCAGCAGGCGCTTGGAACGGCACGCTGCCGTCGTGCTGCCGGCGACTAGGCGGATTTACCCCACGCCTGAACGGGTGCTCGCGCAAGCGACGTGTCCGGTCCGAACGTGTCTCGGCGCGCCGACTAATGCGTATGGTCATCAACACGAAGGCTTTTCTGCCGCGGCGGCAGGTGGCGGCGACGAAGTCCGAGCCCGCCACCGTCATGTGACAACGGAAGCGTCCCCGCGGGGTCGTCAGTAGGAACGGGGGCCCTCGGGACCCTCTACCAGCCCCCAGCGGCCCTTTACGCGCCTGTGACGCCATGGCAATTTCACGCCCGGGCGGCGCTGACCGGCGAAGTGATCGCCCGGGCGGCGCTGATCGCCCTGGGCCTGGGCCTCGCTGGCGCCGGCGTCACGATGGCGTGGTGGCGGCGCCGCGAGACAGCCCGCCAACGACGGATGGCACCACCCCACGGCGACCTAACCACGGGGGCGGTGTGATGGACCAAGACCGCGCCGACGGTTATGGCGTCCAGCGGCGAGCGGGCGCCCGCCTCGGCGCGCCCAGCCTCCGCGACCCGGAGCTGGTGCGCGTCTGGATCGAGGGCGCCGAGGAGCGGCCGGCCTACCTCACCGCGGCCATGGCGCAACGCAATACAGCGCTGGCCGGGGAGAACCTGAACGCTCGCTACCCCGTGATGGAAGTGCCCGTATCCGATCGGTCGCGGCGCAGGTGGGAGGCGCTCCATCCGATCATTCGCCGCAAAATGGTGCCGAGCGTGAACGCCAGGACCCAGAACATTGTGGGCACGGCCGCGAAGAAGACCAGCGCTATGCTGCTGTCTTCGCCGGTCTGGTGAAACGCGCCGGCGAGCGCGGCGATTGCGAGCCCGATCACCCCTAGCGCAAGCACCGCGAGGATCAGCAGCCACCGCCCGGCGAGGAAGCCGGCTGCCCCGAGCGCGATCAGGAACGCGATGTAGAGCTGGTGGCTCACGACGAGGTGAATGCTGTCGCGGCTCGACGGACTCTTTGGCAGCGTCGCCAGGGCTATCTATTTGGCAAGCACTACAGGGGGCTGGGTCTATGGGGCCGGGCGGGCATCGCTGCGGCGGCAGTCGATGCTCGGGCCGGCCATGGGATCGCTCACGGGAACGCAGTCGCGGACACGCTCGGCGTCTGGCGCGGAGCAGGCCGTCCAATCGATTGAGGGGACGTAGCAGTGGTGGTAATCCTGCTTGGGGATTGGCGGCACGTGCGAAATCGGCAGTGCCCATTCGGGATGCGGAAGATTGGGCACCACGAGGCTGATCGCCACGAGCACAAGCGCGAGTACCAACCCGCCAGGTCGGGCGGTTGCCGCGCGACGAGCAACCAATGACTGCACCTCGGGCATTCTAGACCCGCCCGACGCTCACGCGGGCGGCGGTACTGACGGCTTCACCCGTCAGGGCGGATCGCCCGCCACGCCCGCCAGACGATCCTACAAGCGACGGCCGCAACCACCGGCACAATCGCCGCCTCACGCCGCCGCGCCCCGGCCTCTCCGGGCCGTCCAGCACCGCCCCGCCTCCCCAAAGTCCCTCCCGAACGCCATCACGACGTAGCCGTTCAGTCCCCCGGGCTTTACATAACAAGGTTCGTGCGGGCGGCCGGCGAATCTTGGTTGGGTGGAGCGGTCCGAAGCTGAGGCGATCTATGACTCGGGGCGCGAGGCGTGTGTTGAGTTCTTGATGGGTTTTGTGGAGGCCCAGTCGCGTTCGGAGGAGCGGCTGCATGCGTTGGAGCAGAAGACTTCGGCGAGTTCGCGGAACAGTTCTTCGCCACCGTCGACGGACGCTGCGAAGACTCGTCAGCAGCGGCGCGCGG
>JAABUY010000493.1_pt1 | contig 67695 bp, 61 predicted proteins | sample 5560271 | NCBI WGS metagenome assembly JAABUY01 (sample SAMN10711886, study PRJNA513374) | rock metagenome | isolation source: Antarctica rocks | place: Antarctica: Victoria Land, University Valley | reverse complement strand
GGAAAAGACGTTTCAGCAAGGGCTTTTCGTGGGACATGGACATAGCAATAGTTTTGACAGGATGATAGCGCTAGAGCCCTTTAGGCGTAGTGCCTCCGGGCGGAATAAATTACCTACCTACCTACCTGTCTACCTCCTTAGGGTTCTACCGCGTGGTGAAACCTCAGCCCTTGATACAAGCAACGTTGCGAACACAGCGTCTAGTATCACTATCGAAACCTAAATTTAATTCAACATTGTTCTTATAAACTATCGTCCCTGTCGTCGTCCTCAAGCTACAAGCCACAAGCCACAACACAACAGCAGATTTTACGGCAAATCCTACCTACCCTACCTACCTGAAAGACCTATAAGAGATTGAGATGGTACAGGAGGAGAAGAAGGAGGAATCGAGTGGTCTAAACGGAACAAGATGTTGCCCTGGACACTAAACACCCTCGCGGAAGCCCTGCACGACAGGCATTCAACGCCTATTCAGGGACACGACTGAAGACGTCTTCAGGCACAGAAGTCCATGTAAGTCCCGCTGAGGCTCTGGAATCGGAAAGTCCATGTAAGCCCCGCTGAGGCAGTGGCATTGGCTGGAGGACAGTCACGGGGGTTTTGCCTTGAGGGCATGGCTTGGAGGGTCAGGGCTCAAAGGGGTTTGTCAGTATTTTGTGATTTCAGCGCCTTTAGTCGCCTAAAACCCACTGTACCACAAAAGGTCACTAGATGAATTGCTGCCAATTCATCTACTAAAGGCATATATAAGTGCCCGATATCACAATTTGAGCCTAGGGTTTCACGTGATTACTCGCTTGTATAATTGTCACGCTCTTTGGACATATTTGTAAAGTCGACAACACTCAATTATGTTGGTACTCATGCCTATTTTGGCTTAGTACGAGGACTCGAGGATATGCCGAGGCATTGCCTGATTAGGCTTAGTGTCAACCTCCTGAAAAGTTTTCTATTACACGAGATCTTTGTCTTTTACCACTTAGTTAGTAAGACAATACTACGATCATTACACACCGCTATTAAGCGTATGTCCGATAAATTAAACCTCCAAGAAAACATACCCGTACAGGCCTTCTAGGGATCTATAAATCTAGTAAGCAAACTGTTTAGGAGAATAGAAAATTCTGCGAAGGTAAATAAGGAGTCCTATGTCCTGCACACTATGCTCACGTTGTGACCTCGCTGCCGCCACCTTGTTGTCTTTGAACCCCGTTGCCTTGCCGCCGCCGCCGCCGCACCTCGTCGTCGTCTCCACACCGCCAGACCCCACGCGGTGTTGTTGAAAAGAACGTCGGCGTGTGGCGCTTTGGAACACAATGTTTGAATTCGATTTCAATCTGAGCTTTGTTATCCTTCAGCGTCGCGTCATCAGGTGCAGGGTCTTATTCGGTGTAATGGGCCACATGTGACGGGTATGGCTGACGGAATGACGGTAGATTTTCATTGCGGCGGGCCCACCTTCAACAGGTATTCAGGCCGACGAGGTGGCTGTATGAGTTGACGAGGTCGTCTTTCATGTCAGTATGAAGACTGGCAGTAACAGGGGTATTTGCTGAACAGCCGTTCCGACATGTCTTTTCAATCTTCTAGCTGCGCCACAAAGCTAGCTACCGTTGTGTCGAATTCGGCAGGCAATCATTCCATACGCATTTTCAGTGGATTCTCAACGCATTTTTCGGCCAACTAGAAGGATCGGAGGTTGGAGGGCTGGCGGAGCGTTATATGCGTGATCCAGAACGACAGAGGAGGATGTTGAGGGCGTTTTGCATGCTACTCATACGGGTATTGGCGGCTGTCAATTGCACATTGATCACATCCATGTGAGTAGCCATGCCACAATTGATCTGGTGTGTAAGATCAACCTGACATTCCAGATTGTCAATTCGATCTGGTGGTTCCTCCAAAACAGTCACTTTTGAAAGATTTTCAATGACGTTGACTATCGAAAGGCAAACAGGGCGTTTTCCTTGTCAATTTAGCTGTTCAGACCGTTTGATTTCGGAGATTCCAGGGTGTTTGGCTTGATGTTGAGGTAGTCGTGTGGCGTAAGGTTGAAAGGACAAGGTGTAGGGATTATTCGATAAGACAGTCTGATAGAGGAAAGAAGCTGTTGGTGCTATCACTTTTTAGGGTGAATTAGGTATGGTTTAATTGGCTTAATCTATAATATGTGTAAAACTTACTATCTATGTATAGTGACCCTCGTCCTCCTCGTATCGGTCTCGACGAGGACTGCGAGGTCGATAGTTGCGATGGTCAGGGCGGCGAGGACACCGGTAACAATGACTATCCACAGAGTCAGATGAGCTTGGCTCCTTGTCAGGATAGCACCTCGCTCGGTGGGTTCTAGACGTTGTTTGACGCAAAGAATCTCTCAGCGAGGCAGTATAGCGACTTCCGGCCCGTCCTAAAGACTCTGACCTATGTACCCCAGTCTGTTCTGGACGACCTGCACGATCGTCAGGACGTAGGAGGGGTTCTGCTCGTTAGCTTGGACTTCTATTGATATTATGGGTTGTTGCTTCCCCTTATGGTCGTCTGGCCCCAGATATTGGCTTGTTTCTGTTCTGCACCTCGGTCCTGCCAGAGGTGGAATGGTTGAATCATTGAGAGCATTCGCTGGGCCCCCTCAGGTTTGCTTGGAACTTGCTTCAACCAGGCCAACAACTCGTCAAAGGTCAAAAACTCTACTGAACACGAGCGCCATCTGGCCCATCTCATCTCAGCCTTTTGGATTGCAGTACCGTTGTCAAAGCCAACCCACAGCAGAGAAGGTGAAGCATCAGACTCTATAGGACTACAATGTTTATCCTCTTGTACGGGTGCCGCTAGATCCATAGCTTGCAGGGACGGTGAGAACGGTGCTTCATAACCCATCTAGCAACTCATCTTATCGAATGACTCACACGTGCTTAATGGCAGGAGTAACTTTTGCTTAAGCTGCGACAAAATCTAAGGGTATGGTCTGAGGAATCCGGTACAGGAAAGCTAGCATCGGTCTATCACAAGAGCTTTGCAGCCTTCGATTACGTAGAAATGGATATACAAGCCACTGGAGACTACAACCTGAAATGCTCCCGCTGTGAACCAGCAGAAATAAGTATACGTCTTTCATCCAGAACACACCTCCACAAAGACCAGAGAATGATATCTTATGCATCTCGAAACAATGTGAGTGACATCCTCAGCCTGGCAGCCAATCCACAGGCACTCTCGCATCTTCGTGCATGTCATACATGCCTGAGGCGCTAACACGCCCGAAATAGAGACTGGGGCCTAGTAAACGCTGGCCGCCATTCGGAGACCAGAGGTCAAGGTGTCAGTCTTGAGATCTATCCTTTCCAATACAACATTAGCTTCACACAGATTATGATACTGACTTCTTTTGCGCCACAATTCATTCTTGTTGTCCCATTGAAAGTCACAAGAAGTCCTCTTAATATCAGTTTCACCGTTGCTGTACTCCGAGCCTTCGCCCTACCAACATGACTAATGAGAACATATGTGCTTGGGGCAGCATTCCGCCACGTGGCGGTGAGAGTACAACCCTGGAGCACAACCAAGGTCAGAATATTTACAAATTGATCACCCTATCTGAGTTCCAACGCTTGTCGGAAACTGCGTTGATGCGACAAACATCCAACCGTACAGTTATGAACAACACACCTTCTTTCCCCCAAAACTCGCTCCCGCATTCGACTACGGAGGGATCATCATTACGGAGTATGAGTAGAATATTATGTCAGTTTTCGAGCCTAGACCCTCGGTTGCATCAGTAGTCACGATCATTTCGCACTTTATAGAATTAGACAGCAATCTATTCATATTCTGACAGGTTACATTCTGCCGAATGCTAAGGAGAATTCAGAGATTGGGATATTGCACGCCTGCAATTTCCACTGACAAGCAGCTGCATAAGCGCTTAAATGCATGAGTCGCATCAATGCTCGTACAACACGGGCAGTAGGTACTGCTATGTCTTGACCCAATATTACTGCTATCTGCAACGGTCCCTACCTACATCACTGCATCTCAACGTCGGCGCAGCACTAAAGATGAGCTAGATGACGCGTCACCCTATTGAGAGTACGCGTTTTATCACACAGGGGCTGCCTTCCACGCGAGGCGCGGGCTGGCAGGGTTGGTAAAAAGTCAGATCCTTTGCGATCTGCAAGCCGGAACCCCTTTTCAAGGCTCCCGGATGGCAAGAGCCATGGCTTTTGTCAGTCAATAATAACGTAGGTAATTAATGTAAGCCACGTTGAGCTTAACGGGTGTTCGCCACGCTTCCCCGGTATGACTAGAGACCACTGAGTGAACTTCTCCGTCGCTAGTTTGTGATGGATGCCGGATCGTTACTGTATGCGTCCGTCCCCTGTAACTACATGACATGGCTATGTAAGCACGTCCGCAGGCCCCACAGCAAGTAAACGGAAGTGAAGACACGACGAGTAAAGTATCGCGCACGCATGATGGTTTGTGTCGAGGTTCATGCTTGATACAGCACTCTCGTTGTTACGCGTCTCTGGGCTATCAACGCAGAGCTCTCGTAGCAGCAGCCACGAGTGTAGCTCAGTTATGGGTTTCGTGTCATCTTCGATGCAAGCTGCCGGGCCTCGACCCTGAGCATTCAAATTTAGGAGCAGCTAAGGGAACGCCTCAGCTCATCTAACCCTTGCAATGCGGGCAACCGATATTTGCGGAGTTGCCAGTATCTAGCGCGGTGTAGTGTAGCCTTGACAGCATTGCATCACGTTGTATTTATCGAACACGTCGAGACTGTAGGCAGCCCCTGTTTGCGGCTGGCACAATGAAAATCTGATCCGCCAATTTCGATAATATGAATGCTGCCTCGCTGCGAAGATTTGCTAGTACTAGATGACGGTTTAGCAGGTACAATGAGGAAGCAAAGTAGCGGCCAGCCATGTGGCCGGGGTGTCGGCAGATTGTTGGGAACGCTTGTTGAACTATAATCAGTATGCTTGTCGACGCGGTTCTCCTGAAAATCCATTGCTGCTTCAGGAAAGATCAAGGGCACTTCGCGTTGTTTTGACCACCGCGTTGTGCTGTAGCGCGTTACTCGTGTCTGGCCCTTAAAACGATAGCCGTGCACTTCTCTTTCTTCAGCGCGATCCTACACAGTTCTTCCGTCAACTTTCAATATCCCATCCACAAGCACCGCTATGAAGTCTCCGAGTCTGAAACAGGAGAGTATATCTCCAAAGCGGGAGCAAACCCACGAGGCGGAGCAAACGGTATCCCGTATTGCGCTGGGAAAGCGAAGGCTCAGCCAGGCACCAAATATGTCGGAGACGCCTACGAGACGAGCCGCGCGGGCTCTTCTTAAAAAGATCGCAGAGACTCCGGAGGTTGCCATCAGTCGACGGCTTGCAAGTACCCCGAGCCTCGCCACCGCCGAACGTCTCCCGGTTCGTACAACCAAAGTTGTACCATCAATCGAACTCGCGGAGTCGTCTTTATCATCGTCCTCGGGAAGCGAATCGGGATCCGATTCGGAGTATAATGACGAGGAGTGGCGACGTCACCTCGCACGTCGAGACCCCGTACGGAAATCACCCACGAAAGGCCCGGCACTGAAGCCAAACAAAAGGCCCTCAGAAGTGGAGTCCACGAGGACAGCGCCGGCCCCGAAGCCTGCCAAGACTCTTTTAACTTCGAAGCCAACCGTGGCAGTTGAAACTTCAAAAGCCACAGCAACTGTCAAAGCGGTAAAGGCCACTGCGACACTGCCGGCTCCGAGCTCTACCACGACAGCCCAGACGTCGGAGACCACGGTGGTACAGAAGGCGCCGCATCCCACTCAACCGAGAAAGAGGCCCATCAAGCTCAAGGAGGACAAGGACGCTTGGTTGGCATTGCGAAAAGGGATAGTACAATACAACAAAAAGGACCAGAAAGAATGGGACGACCATATCCGAAGACAGCGGTATGGAACGGCGAATGTTTTTAGAGCTACTGAAGAGCAAGTCCGGAAAGCTTTTGGTATGTGCCCTCGGAAGCATACACGATCCAGCAGTCAAATCTCGGAGCCGGTGTCGACTGGGCAAACTCATCTACTGTCGAATCCGGAAGAACCGGTCATGGGGCAGGGGTCCCTTTGTTTCTCCATCGAAAGGGACCAGACACCGAACCTGGTGGACCGCTTAGCGGAGGGGTTGCCCCAGGTCATTGACCTCGAGGATCCCACACCGGAGCCGCCTTCTCCTGTGAAGAACGAAATTTGCGAGGTGCCTGAAAACCAGATAGCGGATAAATCGAGGGGTGAAACTGTCACGAAGGAGGTCGCTGATCTCCGGTGCGAGGTGCAGTATTTCAAAGGGCAAGTCCCGGCGTACGAAAGAACGTTAGAGGTGGACGGGGTGCAGATACAGCACCGCTTGTCTTTCGCCGCTGCAGTCAAGGAAAAGAAAGACCCAAAGGACCCTGAGATTCACGAGGAGAGTGCCAACGAGGCAAGTGTGTCGGTCGCCAGTAAACACAAAAGGCCGAAACTCGATAAGCGGAGGGGAGCAGGACGAACGGCAGTAGCTCGGGGAGAGCCAGGCCCAAGTCCACAATCCGAGGAGACCGAGGGGCGGGACCCACAATGCCATGACCACGGGAAATCTAGTGTAACCGACCGCGATTCTCGCAAACGAGCACGGGCTTTTACCGAGCCAGCACCCTCTACCTTGGGAAGGGATGACCATATGGATGAGTCCATACAAGAGCGGTCAAGAAAGAGACCGAAAAAGGCTAAGCCTTCAAAGAAGGACAATGAAGGACAACCTTCGGGACAAATCATCGCTTCACCGAACTCCTCCGATTCCGCACCGGGTGAGAATAACCGGGCCGCGCCAGATCAACCGCGGGCATTCGAACGAGAGCATGACAAAATCGTCCAGGTGCGTCCAGGTATCGGGCCTCAGCGAACGGTAGCTCCTCAGAAATCCGTGACGAAGAGATCCGTGACGAATACCATGGCACAACCAATAGCAATCAGTCCGGTAGCATCCCGGTATGTTGACCCTGTAGTGATCAACAACCACCGCACTTCGACCGATGCAGCTCGGAATCCAGCAAGGCTTAGAGCCCAACAAGCCCCCGTGGCTTCCATATCATCACCAGATACCAACGAGGCCGCACGTAGCGGACCATCCGTCTGGAAGGCTGGGGTGAACTCGATCCCCCTCGGTCCCCGTCAACCAAGACGAGAACCGCCACACCGCAGACAAACAATACAGGACCGCGGGAACCAGCGATGGCAGCAATCGTACGACCGGCGGGAGGTCTTTTTGCCGAACGCTCTTCCACGATGTGTTTGTCGCGTGCTGCGCTCTTACTTCGAGAGTGGCTTGAACAAACGGCCCAACCTGGCGGCCTTCCTGGGCACGCGAGAGCAGTTCTTCGCCAACGTCGAACAAATCGTGAGCTGTCGTGGTCACGACAAAGAGATGATCATTTTCTGCGAGGGACTGTGGGCCAGCGAGCAGGCAAACAGAAATGTAAGCTTCTCGCCTTGGAACTGAAGACAAGACGACAGAGCACTAAACTTCTGCAGATAGCTCACCGAAGCTATCGATTTCCCACTAGGAATAATGTTCACTTGCGATTCCCGGACGACGGTACTATCCCTCCGGCCGACAAACCTTCCTCCTCGAGGGCTGTCACGCTCCCGCCAAGTTACCGTACGCCTATCAAAGATGGATACATGGGTCGACAACGGCAGGTTCGGCGCCGACGCCCAAGCACTATCCTGCCGCATCTGTTTTACGGCACAGCGGCGCCAGGTGCCAACGGGCCTGGGAAACGTAAATGGCCACGAAGGTAATCTAATCTGCAGGAGCAAGAGCAGAAGTATCGAGCAAGTTGTGGTTTCGAGATCATATAGTACAGCTGAACACACGAGAATTTAGGGGAAGAAGCTGGATGGGCAATAATCTTCACGCTATGTTACACCATCTCTTTCGAAGCCGTCTTTCCTCTTTGTCTCCAGCGAGCGTCGCCACTTGTAATGCAATCAATATCTCTTCTTACTTTCTTTCCATAACACTACATTCCTTCCACATGTCGCTGCTGGCGAGATCCCACGTTAGACTTCGAAGTCGATTCCACCATAAGTTATTCTCTAACCACCTCGCGTTACCACCGAATAGATGTTTCGGTTTATCTTTGTATGTTTAGACAATGGTTTAGACAATGTACCTTCAACCCATTAATGCTATCTCAACGTTGTACTTTTCGGACCAGGAATTGAGACGTTCCTCTAGTGCCGAGAAGATATCACGCCCTGGGCCATAGTGTTCAATGCTCGTGTCACTGCTCGCAGAGGTGGGTGATTCTGCCAGTCGTAATCTTTTCGCTCCCGGTGGGTGCGTCGATGGCGGTGAAGTACTGTCGCGCTGGCAAGGGTCAGCATGGAGCGTTGGCATTTGGCAGGGCGAACATACTCGTCTCTTGTGAGGGCCAACCTTCAGCTCCTGGGGTTCGTCGTCAATATCCATTTTGTCGTAGCTGGAATGATCGCTGGGACTCTCCGACACCTGTTCGTCGGTTTCGGCGACAACCTCCGGTGTTTCGACCTCGCTTTCAGTACTCGTGGTGACGCTTGAGCCATCTCCATCGTCCTCAGTGCTGCCTTGATTGCTACTCCGGCCTTCGACCTCACTTTCGGTACTCGTGCTGGCGGCGGGATGGTCTGCGGCAGGTACAACACCCTGCGGTATGTCGCTGTCGTCTCCGTCACTACTGTCCGCTGCATCTCGTGTTTCGTCCCCGTCAGTCTCCGTCTCGCCGTCGCTACTACTGCTGTCTGCTGAGCAGGTTGCGGCTTTCGTCTCCACTTGAGCTGTTGCCGCCGACAATATAGCACAATCTTTCAGGAACGCCCGCGTACGCTTGCACGTCTTCTACTTCAGATTAGCAAGACCCACGGATGAAAGCTGCACTAGAAAGCCTTACGCGCTGCATCAAATGTCGCCTCCTCTCCGGTGACATGTCGGGAAAGAGGGTAACATAGGCGTCGAACGCTTGCTCCAGAACACTTGGCGTAAAGTCTTGCTGCGGATGGCTCGGATTGATCGATATGAAGTGGGTCGCAAACTCCTGGAAACCGATATCGAGGAATTTCATCTTGAACCTATGCGAGATATAATAGTCCTTGGAGTCGATGACGACGTTGAACTCCTTATGACGAGTTTGCGAATCCTTTTGGGTTCCGGGTGTGCTGCTTTTCTTCCTCTTAAAGCCCGCCTTGTATTCAACAAAGTTCGCTTTCCACTGTGATCATGTTAACCCAGAGTGGAGAATAAGTCACAAATTCTACCTGGTATTTAGCTCGCCTCAACTCCACATCCGTAAGAAAGCCTCCTCTGAACCGTGCTCGTATGAGGTGGAATGCGGCACTGACGAACGCCACGTTCTCTTCTTGGGGGGGCAGACGAGAGTTGCAAGCCTTGAGCTTCATCATCAAGTCATTAGGTTGAACATTCGTCACTTCAGCTGCGTCCATGTCGGGAAGAACGTAAAGCTGCTTCTGAAAGCAGAATGTCTTTGCCTTGCTGGCGGGACCGGCTTTCGGTCGTTGAGGCATTAAGATATCGACCCCACGCCTGAAATACGTTATCGCATCGCTTTGTAAGGTTAGGCCGTTGTGGGAAGAAGGTTGACGCGTCAGAAACGTTAGGGCAACCGTCATGTACATAGACGGGGGGATATCTGTTGAAAGAACACCAAAGTACAGTAGGAAGGCGGGTCGCGTGTTATTGAACCGCGATGTAGAACTTTCAGCGACACGTGCTACTCATTCACATCCATGTCATTCACTTCTAGGAGAGGCATCAATCTTGCGAACCACTGTGGCTCGCCAATGTTGCGCGCCACGCCACATAAACGGAGACCGCAAGCTCACAATCCAAGCATGTTGACGCCAGGTTCTGCAGATGCTGCCTTGGAGAACACGCATTTGCAGCAGAGATACTTTCGCATCAATGGAGACCAGACCATCTGGTACTGATATGGCGAGCTAATATATCGGAGTGAAGACCGTCCCTCAGCCCGATAGCCCTTCGGATATCACAAACACCTCGTAGCAGCACCCACGTATGGCCATTATAGAGCTCTGCGCGAACCTATAAGGTCACCCTCGATACCCCCAGCACGGAGAGAGTCTCCCCATCTGTCTGCCAACGCCAAGGTCTTCTTACTCGCGAGGCTAAAGTATTTCCCGTCTTATGTGGGTATCCTGCGATCACGGAGCTTCTGGCAATAACGTTAGGGTCTTGTTGCTAGAAGCTCCTTTGTAATCGTTTCTGAATCAATAACCAAGAAAGAAAGAATTGAGAGCAAGAAAGCCAAGTGGGAATCGCCTTCAAATGCCACGTAACCGTCGGAGGTGGGTACCTTAGGTAAGCAAGTCAAGCTTAGGTAAGATAATAAGCTCTCTTAGTAAACGAGCGTTCTGACTAACGTTAAACTTGGCCACAGATAAAACAGCCCGCAGCTGCATCGAACAGCCGCAGCTAGGGTACCTTACATCGGGAGGTGGCTGTGCACGTCACATGCTTCATTCTGAGGCACGGCAGAAACACAGGGCACGGTCCTCAGCAGCTAAACCCTATGACGTTAGGCGTTCTACCAACGATCAAGAGTCGGCAGCGACACGACGTTTCGAGGTTCTGGAACCAGACTTTGGTTTGCATCTGGCTTACAACATCTTACTCCGAAGGATTCCTATTCCGAAGGATTCTCACTCCCAAGCATCTTCCTCCGAAGGATCCCTACTGCACGGGGGACCTTGAAATAAGGTGTCCTACCCTCCTGCCGCTTTGCTTGAGCGGATGTAGGAAGTGGCTTAGGTAAGGTAACTTAATGTACTGAACATGCAATATTGAATACCTAGAACACCTTAACATATTATTTACTCTACGATTCGTACTGTAACCTTAGGTACCTTAGTAACGTTACCTTACCTCCTACCTACTGTTATAAAATGCGTTCAAAGTCAGGTACCTCTATCAAGTCCAATGGAAACGCGGGGAATCTCCACTCCTCTTCGGTAGCACTTTGTGATTCGTCAGTGAGCTCAGAGATCTTGGCAAACCTGGGCTTCCTTAGAAGATGATTGGATGGTAATATACCTTTGATGTCATTGTCACCAGATAGTATACATTTTGACTGGTAGGTACGAAGTAAGCTACGTTACGTTACGTTACCTTACCTCGTTGTCACTGGTACAGTTGTCCATCTCAATCTAACCAACTTTACGGCACCCACAATAGCCTTGATGCGTCGTTTGCCGCCGATCAGTGATTGGTTGAGGCCCAGAGAGAGATCCGTACCACTTTAAGCCCTGTGGGGAAGGCGGAAGACACCGTCATAATATTATTAATAATCATCCTAGAAGGGGGCTCTGTGCTCTCTAAATCTCCAATCAAGTTAACTGAAACAACCGACGATGTCTGTCGCAAACTTCCGTATAACGTTAACGTTACCGCCAGACCACTTCCAGTTTGGTGCTGTCATGAAAAGCCACCTTAGCCCCCCGAGGTGTCAGCAACCTGGCAGTGGTGGCGGGCTGTGTTTTTAATGTTATTAATAATTACTATGATTAATGGGCGCGTGAAAAAAAACGTCTCTCGCTTTCCATCCTCACCTCCTTTAAGAGTTTCCTGCTTCCTTTCTCCATCGAACCTTTATTCAAGTCTTTCCTTGCGTACCATCACCCTCACCTTCGTTCGACCCTACAGCGTTACAATCAGATCATCGTTCTTTCCAAGATGCAGTTCAAGCATCTCTCCTTCGCCGCTCTGGCCGCCATGGCCTCCGCGCAGTCGACGATGAACTTGACCGCCGCTCTGGGCTCCAACCCGGACCTGTCGAGTCTCACCACCGTGGTCGCGGCCAACCCGCAACTGCTTGCGATGCTGTCCAATGCCACCAACATCACCATCCTCGCACCGTCGAACATGGCCTTCAGCAAGATGTCGAACGGCTCCATGGGCAGCATGACCAACAACACCAACCTCGTCCAGGCGCTGCTCAGCTACCACGTCCTCAACGGCACCCACAACTCCAGTTCCATCGGCAACATGACTTCCTTCATTCCGACCATGCTGACCAACCCCATGTACGCCAATGTCACTGGCGGTCAGCGTGTCGAGGCCCTCATGACCGGCAAGAACGTCACCTTCTTCTCGGGCCTGCAGGCCAACTCTTCCGTCACGCAAGCCGTACGTTTGCTATCAACGTCGCCGGTGGTGCTGTCGAACGCTGACCCTTTTTTTCTCCATAGGATATGAACTTCACCGGCGGTGTGATCCATGTCATCGACACCGTCCTGACCATCCCGGAAAACATCTCCGCCACCGCCGTCGCCGCCGACTTGACCGCCGCCGCCGGTGCCCTCATGAACGCCAAGCTGGTGGAGACGCTGGACACCGCCAAGGACGTGACCGTTTTCGCGCCCAACAACGCCGCCTTCCAGGCCATCGGCTCCGCCCTGCCCAACATGACCGCCCAGGAGATCGCTCGCATCCTCGAGTACCACGTCGTGAACGGCACCGTCGGCTACTCGTCCACCCTGATGAACGGCACCACCCTCAAGACCATGAACGGCGAGAGTCTGAGCATCTCCATGGTCAACGGCACCACCTTTGTCAACTCCGCCAAGGTCCTCGTGCCGGACATCCTGGTCGCCAACGGTGTCCTGCACGTCATCGACAAGTATGTTCCTCCGACCCGAAGATCCCTCTCGCCGATGGTGAGCTGACCCGCATCCGCAGCGTTTTGAACCCCAACATGACCTCCGCCACGCCCGTGGCGAGCGCGACCTCGCAGTCGGCCGCTTTCTCCGGCGCCTCCTCCGCCAGCGACGTCCCCTTCACCTCCGGCGTGGCCACCCCGACGTCCGTCATCGCGGGTGGCGCCGGCGCCGCGCAGTCGTCCGCCGCCGCCGGTGCCGCCAAATCCTCGTCCAAGTCCGGCGCCGCCATGCCGATGAGGACCGGTGCCATCGGTGCCGCCGCCCTCTTCGCCGCCGGTGGAGCTTTCATCAACGTTTAGGTTATCTAGCGTCATTAAGTACGGAGAGATGGAGCGGATGAGTGTGGATTCTGTTGCTTGTATCATAAATGCGGACCTCGAATGTATTATACTATCTCGTATTGCATATTTACATTCTTTTGGGTACGCGAATCTTTAGGCGAGCTTCAACTGGAGCGGCATCGCCTTGGATGAATGCATCGTTCCTCTCTTGACGGATGTTCCAACCTTCCGATCAACTTTACTCTCGTGCGAACCTCTACCTGTGGCGGCTACAAGTCTTGCAATATGAGACCTATTTGTAGTCCTCGTAGCAGAGTGTATACGAGTCTGTCTTAATCCTTCCATCTCCAGACTTGGTACTCCGCCGCGATCCCGGTTAGATCAACGAGTCCGGGCAGCAAGGCAGGGTGTTTGACATACAGGACTTTCAAGGATTACCACGTGTAGGATATGGTAATATCGAAGATAAGTACGGAGAGTCTATCACCCGCTGGATGTGGACGTAAGCTGCGGATTTGGGTGGGCGGTAGGCCAATGGAGTGCACCAACCCAGCAAGCAGGGACGGTTGAGACCTGCACGAGTAGCTCGCAGAGCTCGACCTATGAAGTACATATAGCAGATAGAGGCCCTCTTCAGGTTCTGATTTGTTCAATCATGAAAGGGGCGGCACCCCACTCCACCAGCAGGTAAATACGACGACTCGTCCCAGAGCTGCCTCGGCATGGTAACACCGGAATTGTAGCAATCACAAGCTGATACTGGACTGCCGATCTGCAGCTTGTCATCTCGAACTGATGGGTTTTGAGGGCTCCTCCAGACAACAACAACAACAACAACAAACACAGCATCCAGAATAGTCTCGGCAGACGTGAAGTCCTCGTCCGCTGGTGCATATACGAGAGAACTCCTAAACCCAGCTACAAGTTGAAAAATCCCATCCCCATCCTCCTCGCTGGAATCATCCTCATCCTCATCGTCGCCGTAGTCGTCGTCATCCCCATCTTATTCCTCACGCTGCCCGTCCGTGTCAGAGTTAGATTCTCCCTCCTCGCCCTCCTCATAATGCGAGGAACGACGACCCCACCTCGCAGCACTGGCTACCGCATAACTCGCGTCGTTGATCGACCAGTATTCTCCCTTCCATTTCGAAACAGGATCGCTTATACCGCGTTTGGATGATAGCCCAGGTACCAACGAGCCCGTCAGCTTGAATGTTCCAAGGCCATCCCAATACATGGAGCCAGTGAACTTGCCACCATCCGCAAATTCGAAGTCGGCGATGTTTTCATGCCCGTAGGTCGTCTGACCTTCGCCGGTCTCGCGGCCACGCCAGTGGAACTTGATCGTGCGGTCGGTCGCCGTCAAGGCCGAGCGGGAGCGGAGCGTTCCTTCGCACACGCCGAAGTCGAACGAGCCCCAGAGGTGGCCGCCGGTGGAGGACAGGGCGAGCTCGAGCGTCAGTCCTTCGCCACAGTCCCAACTGTTGGAAACGTCAGGTGCGTCGATTCGATAGAAACCGCATCGCTTGATCAGCGGCAGCTGAGGTTGCTTCTACCCGGCGGTATCAGTAATTAAACGTCTCCAGGATGCAGATTGACGGTCGTTCGTCTTACTTTATCCGCCTTCGCCTTCTTCGACTTGGTCTGCACCTTCGCCGAACTCATTGTAGTCTTCCCAGACTCGGTAACCGATTCCTCCTCCTCCCTCTTCCTCTTCCCCTTCTCGCCCTTCAATTTCGCCGCCGGCTTCTTACGCTCTTTCTCCGCGTAGGACTCCTTTTCCGCCACGGCATTCTTCGCCTCGGATTGAGCCACCAGATTGCGGTCTATCCTCACGCTTTTGCGTGAGCCGGCCATTGGTCGCTTGGGAGGCGGTGAGTAATGCTTTTTTGGCCCTACCTTTTCTACGTGAGTTGCGCTTTGCGAAGTCAATGGTCATACCTTAGTAGTCCAAGCAGGGTCCAAGCTATGGAAGTCTACCCGACGCAAGTGCAGCTCTTCTAGGGAATGGCCCGCCTCACTTACTTGTACAATCAACATCCATATCATCCATTTGTCTAATTCTACAATGATTCACCGACTAATGGATACCCACAACAAAAGCTCGCAGCCCACAACACCGAGCAGAACAGATCCAATCCAATCATGAGAACACACTGTGCCCACTCGCTGCCACGAAAGGCGTATAACCTCCGATCTCTTGCAATGAGGCTCTCGCTCAAATTGATATACTGTACAGATCCTTCACGAAAAGCCCTTTCCTTTAACGAAGGTGTTCTTCAGCTCCCTGCGGACCTTTTCCACCGCTCATCGAGCTCAGACGAGGTATTATAAGTGTAGCCCGAAAATCGGCGGAGATACAGATCATTGAAGACGTTGCTGCGCCCAATTATTGAATTGCAGCAGCCTGGGCGTCGTGTGGAAGGAATCTGCTTGCTCGGAGCCGCCTTGCAGCTCACACAAATTGGCCGATCCTCCGTTCCATAGATCGTAACCCCGTCTGAAAGTTCGTGCCCAGGGCTTGCTCTGTACAGCGTATTGCGTCTCTCTACACACCGCCCTTGCGCGCAAAGGCTTCCTGCTAGCAGTTTAGATGCGAAAGAGCTCATTCATTGATATCTTGTGTGAACGCCGGATCAGCCGTATGGGTGTTCGGTGCTGTTGATGTGGCTGCGGCGCAGGACCCGGAGGCCTTGATATTGCCGGCACGGCGAAGAGTCTGATCAATGCCCGACGACGACCAATGTTATCGCTATGACCTCGATCTAAGCTTTCATCAAATGTATCAAGCATGTATTGTAAAGTACATCTGAGAAGTCCGTGTCCGCAGTGTCAGCCTGTAGACAGCGGCAAAGGCTGGTCCGGGATCGTCGTTGCCCAAGGGAAGTCCAAACAGGGCTACTAGGTAACATAGTACTTGCGTGTCCATCGTAGGCAAGAAACACTTATAGGTGGGAGAATAGCGGAAGATCTTTTCAGCATACTGAGATTGACCCGGTGAATGAGTCAAGGTAGAGTCGACTCGAACCACGTTTGGCCAACAGTGGCAACAAGGGTTTGAAATTTGGTTTTGAAGCTCTCAATGAGGAGGACAGAAAACGGTCTCAAAGCTGGGAGGTGTCAGACGAAGTCAACGGCGTGAACGCAAGAACAGACAACTGAGTATCTATACAGAATAATCGGCGATGCAACACTTCTCCGTGATACAAGAACTGGTTACATCCTTGAGCTCTTCTGTAGGTGGTATTGGCCTAAAAGTCAAAAAGGTGCCGAGAGTGTACATCTTCTCTGCTGTGAGTCTTTCTGTTGAATCTTGAGGTCGCCGGCTGTAGAACTTTACAATGGACTGAACTGTTGCGAAGCAAGAAATAGATGAGGACCCAGCAGATATCTGGTTGATTACGGGCAGTACGCGCGAGACATCGTGTTTGCAAGCGGATCTCCTGGTACGGACAATGGTGGCTTGACAATAGAATCAAACCCTACCACGAGAGGAAACTATCAAAATGATGACCGGGAGATGGCGAACTTGCGGCCTCAAGATCAAGCATCTTACACTCTGACCCCCATTCATTATTGAGCTTCAGATTACGGAAACAGTTCAGCGGGCTCTGAAATCAAGCAGCGCCTACGCTTTCCTTCCCATATCTGCAAGACAGAAAAGGTGTCTGTAACCCTAACCCGCTAGCACCTGACCTGATTGGGGATATCCGCTTATCTGTAAGATGTACCAGAAAGACCGAGAAAGAGACCTTCACATAACACGATCAACGCGCTAGAGCATAATGATCACCCGGATCTCGACGCCAGGTACGCCAACCTTACCCCGTGCCAATTGAGACCAACCCTCACTTGGACCACCTTATGCACTCTCCTCCTCCTCCTCCACCGGCGCCGGCGTCCTTCTCTCATTCCTCCTCTTCGGCCTCCGCACCCTACTCCTCGACACATTACTTGCCGAATCATCCGGCGCGAGTTCCGACACCCCATCGTCAATCCCATCGTCCGTTTCGCTCTCCCACGACACCCCCACTCCTCCGCCACCGATACCCATAGCCGGCGTCCCAAGTCTGACCTCAACGCCCATGGATCCCCGTCTCGCCTGGTTGGCCATGGACAATCCAGCCCCGCGCTGCCGTAATGCCTGGCGGACAGCTTCGGCCTTGCAGTGCAGCGCTTCGAACGCGTCTTCGAGCGCTTCCATGCCGAGGTAGATCTCGCGTTCGACTTCGGCGAGGACGCCAATCTCGGTCTCTTCGTCGAGGGTGACGGGCGCGCCGACGGTGGCGGGTGCGGGTGTTGGGCCTCGGGAGAGGGCGGGGTTGTGCGGTGTGAAGGAGCGGAAGGATCCGTTTAGTTGTCCAGGCGCGGCATTGAAGGGTGTGGTCGTGCGGCTTAGGGAGTTGGGCCCTCGGGACGGCGTGCGGGACAGCATCGCGGTTGCTACGTTGTGAGGGGTTTGGTCCTCGGCTCCGCTCCGCAAGAATCCATCGAATCGTCCGGAGGTGAGAATCTCCCATTCGTCGTCGCTGATGGCGGCCAGTGTGGCTAGGACATTATGTAAGGTTGGGTTGTTGACGAGATATATCGCCGATTCGGGATCGCGCGGCGACTTCGACAATCGGTACAGACGCTGGATGGCGAGTCCCGTCCTTACAAGAAACTCCGGTCTAGGCCTCCCTAAGGGTGTCGCTGCTCTCGAAGGTGGCTGACTGCAAACCGGTCCCAGTAATGCGGTAAACATCGACCTCTGTTCTGGGACCAGGTGAGTCAGCATCGCAAAGGTCAGAGTCTCGTCATCCACCTCTGACGGCGGGCTGCTGGGATGTTGAGGTTGGCTGGCAAGCCATCGGTCCACCGTCTGTTTGGTTTTTCGGGATTGGTGTAGATAGTGTTCACGGAACTCTTCTGGCACATCGATATCAAGCTTCTGCATCGGTGTCCTGCGCTCGAGTGTAGAAATACCAAGACCGACAGGAGAGGGGTCGATGGAGAAGGCTGGCCATTGAGGAAGCTCCCGGCGTCCAGACACTAGCTCCAAAACTTCGCCCCAGCTGACTCCTTGTTCGTACTCGCTGAGTTGCGAGGAAGATTGATCGGACTGGCACATTACACAGTTGCAGGACTCCGTAGAGATATCGCGCGAGAAGACAGCTTCGAGCCTGTCAAGTAGCCGTCGAGCCACTGAGCGGTAACCCGTTGCGACTGCCAGAGATCCATTCTTCGACATAACATTTGTGTAGTCGTCTAGTAACCGGTTAAAAGGAGCAAATATTCTCTCGACTTCTGCCGCGGCGGCTGCCGGTAGTTGTGGAGACGCGTATTGCTGATACGATTGGGGTACACTGGGCTTGCTCAGAAACGTTCTCACTACATTATGCGGCAGTCCCCCGTTCTGCAGTAGATAGTCAACCCTTGGTATTACCACTGGCATCATGGGTGGTGGTGGCGGTGGTGGTGGCAAGGGTGAAGCATAATCGTTCGTCCTCTGGCAACCTGGCATAGGGACATCTACTATGGGTGTATGTTTGCGGTAGGAGTCGAGGGAGGGATATACCGCATCCCGTGGTGTTGGACAGTCGGCCCCGATACTGGGCGACTGTTCACCATCAGCATCCGGCGTATGTTGCGACTGCATCTTTTGATACGTTGGAGCGATCGAGGTTGCGTCGGAATCAGTAATCGTTGCCGTACCCGTCGCGGACGAAGGTGCCGGAGATAACGAATCAGTGCTCTTGGTGAACGACGATGAATCCTCCACCGTAGGAAACAGATTGTGCTTCGGCTTCGCTGCTGTGCTACTTGACTTTGATCGTCGTGTCGTTGAGCTGCCCTCCTCCTTCACCAATCGTCGTAGGCTGCTCTTCGACTTGAAAATTCTGGGCCGCATTTCGGTTGCGCCTTCATCTACCACAGCATCACTGCCTTGTTCGACCTCTTGCCCCACCTCCATCGTCACCTTCCTCAAGCTTCCGCTACTAGTCTCTCTCTTGATATCCGGCGTCACGGTCGTCAAGGGAGGGCTAGGCGGAGCTTCACCTCCAGGATCAGTCACCACCCCATTATTTCTAATTCCCTCAGCATATCCTTCCTTCCTGACGTCCAAGTCCGTGGGATCAGGTGTATACAAGGCCATCCTGCGAGGTATGACATCCTCTCTGCTCCCCACTGCGTCCTTGCTGTGCGCTTTGGAAAAGCTTGGGTACGGTAGGGATGTTTTTGAGCCGTAGGGGGAGGAGGAGGAAGCCCTTCGTTCCAGTTCAGGAATAGGCATTGAAGACCTTCGCTTTGATGTCGGAGTGTTGGTCGTCGACGATCTGGTGGGCTTGGTTGAATCCTTGTCGGGGTTTTTCGTGGATTTCTTGTGAGAGGAACGAGTTGCACGGTGGCGGTCCTTCTTTGGAATCTCTCGATCACGGTCGCGATCCTTCTCAAGGGTTTTTGATGGCATGGTAGATTGTTTCTGTGGGTGACCACTTCGTAGGATCGGAGGTTTACTAGACGTGGCACAGCGCTTAAGCTTGTACTCTGGAGTGGTGTGTTTTCTGAAGCGCTTAAGTGAGATTGTGGCGGCGCGGCTAACCTAGACCAGCAGGTAGAGCGGGCGTCCACGACGAATAAGAGGTGAGTGAACGGATCGATGGTTGTTGTCAGTTGGAGGGTACGTTGGAACGGATCTCAACTATTGACGGTCGAAGCCGACGTGAAGTTGCTCAGCAAAAGGGCAGACTAGAAATCGATCTCACGTCGCACTGGATTCTATCGCTTTCATTATTGAGAGCATTTGGAGATGTCGTGGCAGTAAGTACAGACGGAGTTGCGGACTGAATCCTGGTGCGCTGCGCGGTCGACTTGGCCGCTTCTCTTTGGGCCACCTCACCCTGCATGAACACCTTCAGGAGCCTCAGGCCGATTTTACTGAGGTACTACAGGCAACAGGGACCATGAGAAATCAAAAGCACGTTCATATCTGGGAGTAAGTAGAATAGACTTGGTGAGATCATTCGCTGCAACGGTCCAATTCTATCTGTCTAACTCTCTATAGGAGTGTCTCATCGTTACAATGCCCTCCCACTGCATTCGAATGACCGCCGCACCATGTCAATCGTCATTCAATTGGGCCTCTCGCCTAGCGTAATATCGCGCAACTGCCATACACAGCGCAGCCAGCAGCAACGATGACCCACCCCACAATCCTGGAGCAAGGATACCAAACTGGCTGACCAGGGCCCCGACTATGGCCGGACCTGCGAGAGACCCAGCCGCACTAAGGGTGAACGACATGCCTGTCCATTGCCCTAGCCGCTCTTGCTTCTCAGCCAGTATGTCAGACACGCAGGCCGCGGGTAGTGCGACCACAGCACCTCCAAAAACACCGAATAAGACGCAGAACGAAATGGCGCTAGCAGTGTTGATGGCTAGTGGCCAGAAGAGGTAGCAAAAGATGGAGGTAGCGGCGGCGGAACATATATAAACGTTGAGAGCTCCAAATCTTAGTGTGTGGTGAGCACATGTTTATCCGATCTGACTTAGTCTTGCACATACCTATGAGCAATTGCGGGCCCGCCCAACCTTCCAGCGAAACTACATCCGTTCATGATGGATACAAACCAGAATGTTTGGAACTTGTTCCTGCAAAGATGAACTCCCATTCCTCCTAAGATATCTTCCTTACATCCCAGGCCTCTCTCTTCCGCCCAGACTCCTACGAAGAATGGCAGCGAATAGAATCCGAGGAACACGAGACAAGTGGCAGCGGTATACCATCGATAACAAATGTTTGAGAAAGCAGACGTGTCCCACCAGGGCGTGAGTGCCATATACTTCTGAATCTTCCGCGGTCGCGCATCCGGGTTTCGACCGGATAATGCAGCTGCAAGCCACGATGTACCAGAGACCGCACCAAACAGACACCAGACGGCGACCTGAAAGTTGTGCTTGCCGATGATATACTTGAACATCAGGGGGTATACCAGACCGCCTTGCACCTAGTCAGCGATGCTACGATCTGGCTCAATCGGAACTCTCACCCAAAGCTGCTCCGGAGGAAGTGAAGCCGACGGCTGGGCTTTTCGAGCGTGGAAACCACGCTGCGGCATTCTGCGAGGAGAACACAAAGAAGCAAGCTTCCCCGAGCCCGGCAATGAACGCGGAAGTCAACCAAATCAGGCCGTAATTACCCTCTCCTTGGCGGCCGCTACCACTGGTCCAGCTAAGAGTCAGAGTACCAACTGTCAGAAGACTCGAGCCGGTGATGGCAATGGACCGATGAAAACCCGCATCAAGTAAGCGACCGACAATTCCGGAGAACAAAAGGACGAGGAACGACTGAGTGCTCCCGATCAGGCTCAGTAGGAAGTCGTCGGTGTCTGGCAGGAGATGGTCCTGATAATAGGGCAGAAAGGCGCCGTATGTTGTGATCAGGCCCCTATATCGTCGGTTATATATCCGCCGGCCGGCCACAAACAGGAGGGCTTTCCTCACCAGCAATTCGCCATCATCAGATGGCCTCCGATAGCCGCCCCGTAGGCTTGCCATCCCGGAGCCAAGCAGGTCTGTACGGGTTCTGGGTTGACAGCCACGTCGGAAGTAGGCATATCCTCGAGATGTTTTTCGTTGTGATCCACCCCGCGAAGTAGGACTGTTCGAGATGTATTCATCTTAGGGTGAAGTTGTCAACCAGGGAATGGTCTCGACCGGAGCATCTAGCTGTTGAAGTATTATATCCATCATGGAGGGCACCGCCCGCGTGGACCCGTAACACAGTCGCTGGTTAAGAGCGATAATGCAAGAAATGCAGCTGCAGAGATCACGTCAAGGCCAAGAATCTGGAGCGGGTCCATACGAGGGGATACTGCATCGTTGAGGTTGTCGTACAAAGCCCTTGGTCTACTGTACAGGCGAAAATGGCTTTAGACAAAGTCATTGTTGTTGCTGTGAAACACTGACCGACAAAAGCAAATCTCTTGGCGGAACGGGAGTAATCCTTGCCAGCTTGGCACAAGACTTGGCAGCATACATGTGTGGGTATAAGTAAGGTATTCGTATGTGGTTTTCCGTATATAGCAGTGCCTGGCTTCAACAGCCAAGCAATCTTTGAGATTCATTGGTCCATGTTGCAGTTGATATGAGCGACTGATGATGATCAACGCCAAGTAAGTTCCCTGCTGGGCAGGAATTGCTTGAGATACCTTACACAGTTGGTCGTCACACCGCCTTGCTGCGCCCAGAGTCAATGGTGTAAGCAATGTGAGGATCGCTCTTGGCATGTAGGGGAGGGTTTTATGGTATTGTAAGACTTTGACCATTAATGAGTGTGTAGAAACTGATAGATACATGGATTTATGATAAAGGACGCTGAAAGCCAGTACACGCTGTTACACAAACTAACGAAGATTTACTCACTTGAAGATCTCTATACAGTCTGGACCACCCGAGGTTACACTATCCTCCATTACATCTCTCCGTCGGATCTTGGACGCACTCCCCACGAATCTGAAGCGATTGGTTCTCTTCGTCTCCATCTCCCCGTGCCTGGTTCAGCACAGGCTCAACCTCTTCTCCCTGAAGTTTAAGGTCCCAGTTGCCGTCTCCTCTTTCGTATCCTGTACCACCCCTGATCGCTCGCACGATCATTTCATCGCTGGCCAACGTTCTCCGTCCGGTCAATGGATCCCATTCCCATCCGTGTCGTAGCCACATCCATCGCAGGATTGCTCTCAGCTCTTTATCGAGAGGCAATACTCTCCGCCACTCGGGCTGAAAGCCTCGTGATGCTGCCCCTTCGCCATTCCAACCAGTGGCGAGACCACGTAGCTGATCTCTGCAGAAGATCCGCCAGCTATCAATGGCGTAGGGACCGAGACCCGGCAGATGCGCGATCTCCCATGCAGATCTGGCGTCATCATCACCGAGAGGCGGGCCGTTACATTGGATATCTTTCCCATCATCCTTTTTCGGGTAATGTAATCGGCGGTAGCGCATACCCTTACAGGGTGCTTGCTCAATCCATTTCTTCGAGAGGTTGATGCATGTTGCAGCTCTTTGGTTCTGCAACCCCAAATGACCGATCATCTCTACCAACTCCACTTGCCCCGCGGCTGCGAGGTCCATTGGTGTGGGATAACGCTCCATGACCTTCCAGAACACCGGTACTGCGACCTGACCCTTTGTTTTGTTGAGAAAAATGACTGCAATGAGTAACCGGTATGGATCGTGCGAGAGTTTCTCTTGGATGAGGCCGAACGATGGGGATCTCAGGGACGGAAACGGGATGCATGAAGTGGTGACCTTCGGGAAGAAAGGCGATGTTTTGGATGCTGAGCGACGGCAGGGTTTTCGCGATGGTGTACATACTGGCCGCATGTCCATGGGTCCGACTGGATTTTGCGACTTGACTGGTGTAAGTGAAGTAACGGAGGCAGGCACAGAGGTTGTTTCTTGACACTCGCCGGTCGCGTCCGTAGCCCCGTAGACGATTGGCGATTTCGGAGGGCTAAGTAATGCAGGGCATCTGTTGCTAATGGAAATGCTGCTGGCGATAAACTTGGTGGATCTTGGAGAAGGTCCTTGATTTAAATCCAAGTCTTGGACAGCGTCGCATCCAGATAAAGATAGAGAAGACGGAAGCACACCAGTGCTATTATATGTCTTGTTGGCATCTTTCGTCAACACATCATTGGCCGATACCGGGCCAGAGATTGATAATGACACATCCTCATCACCAGTAGTCATATCTGGCGAATCATTGGCTATTGAAAATCCGCTTGTCCATTGGGTGGGACGTTCTCCTGCGTTTCCGCACGTCTTTTTCGGTTCTTGTCTCTGGAGACATTGGTGGACTCGATATCGCCGCTCTTTTCAACACCGTCCACTTCAACCTTCGCGGCCTTGTCCCGCTTGACCGCACTTCCCGTTGACTTCTTCTTCTCCTTGTTTTCGGGAGATTTGGCGACGTTGCGAGTTTCAATATCGATCTCTTCAATTTTTGTCTTTTCCTCCTTGAGGTCCTTTAGATCGTCTTTGGTCTGCTTATCCGCATTGGAGTATTTGCCGTCTTCATAGAGTTGTAGCTGTTTTTCGTTGGAGAAACGCTTCAGAGCGTCCAACTTTTCGATGAAACTGGATTGCTTCCTCTCTGCCTCCGCGAGCTTTCGAGTTCGAGGTGTTTTGTCTGCGGGCAATGTACTTTCCTGTGGGTCGTGCATGTTGGCGTTCAGGAAGTTTTGATGCGCTTCTCGCTCGGACTTTGGGTCATTTGGGCCAAGCTTCTTCGAACCTGCCTGACCCTCTGGCCTACTGCTAGACGCCCCAGCCTTGCTCTCGCTTTCACGAGATTTGCCCTTCCTTCGAATGCGTTTCTTTTTCTCCGCCGGGGCTAGAAGTTCCGAGTTCGCCGGCTTCGCATCAACCACCTTTACCGAGGGGACCTGCGCCACATCAGCGCCAGAGTTTTGTTCCTCTCTGGGTTCTTTTATTTTTGAATGAAGTTGTTCTTTCGACTTCGCCGCACGTTTCTCGCGGCGGCGATTGATCTTCTCCTGTCTTCTAGTTGCCTTCTTAGTTTCTTTGGGCAGCGTCGGAGTGGTATGCTGCATGTTCGTATACTTTTCAAGTGGAGCGTCCACCTCCATCGTTCCTCCGTTCCTGTCAATACTATGCCGGCTTTGCTGGGTTGTGGATTGCTCGTTGTCGCAACGTTGGAAATGCCTGGACTTCTTTGCCTCCCGTGGCGGCGTAGTATCGCCAGCGGCCTCAACATCCATCCGCTTGCGCTTTCTCCTACTGCTCCGGGTCTTGTCGACCGGGACTGAGCCTGTTATACTCGGTACCTCTGTGCCATTTGAATTAGCTTGCTCCACATTGGCGTTGCCGGTAATAGGCTTTTGCGTGTCTGCGACGTTGTGCTTGTCCCCACCCGTTTTCCTCCCTCTTCTAGTTTTCTTTCGGTCTTTATTCACCTGTTTCGGCTCCTGCGGCTCGTACTCCTTGGTAGCGGTAATCCTCTCCATCTGTATGTCCCGATACGAGAAGGTGGTCTTGGCCAAGTGAGCCAAAATCTCCGAAGTGTCATCCACCTCAGGACCAAAGGAGGAATCGTCGGAATCATCTTCTGGTGCTCCGCCTATTACGCGAGCCTTGTAAACCTCCCTCAGCGCCTCTTGTTTACCGAGGCCGTTCGCTCGAGCATAGTCGTAAACGTTCCTTTCGAAAGCTCGTCGCTGAGAGATAGTATGGGAGGCGTAAGGTTCTTGGTTGAACTTGTGAAAGATGACATAGCGTTTGATGGCCGTGTGGGTAGCTGAACGTCCATCTCGGAGGCTAGAGGCCCCATCTGCCTTGACTTCGGACGTAGTAAGATCTGGTAACTGGTCGGCAGGTGCAAGGGTCAACAGCAGGTCGAAATCTTGCGGGGTGAAGCCATTGAGATCATATTGATCGTAGACCTTCGCGACCAGATGTTCGCTGCAATTGGAGCTAGCGGGATCCTCAGGATCACTCGATGTCATCGAACACTCTCCATCACTATCGTCAGCCCCATCGCTACTCAATGTTGACGGCAGACTTTGAGGGACTTTAGGAATATTGGTCGTGAACTCGAAGGCACCATGTTCTTGTGTTTTAACATTGGATGAAGCAAGCCTGCTGTTGTCCTTGGACTGACGTGGATTTGGTGTTGGCGTTCCAGGTGAGTCTCGAGAACTGCTATGTGACTCGAGCGACGAGGTTGATTGGCGCCGACGCGTAGTATCCTGAATCATTGGCGCCAACTCTGTATCTGCAAGGACAAAAGCTTATTAGTCTCGCGTCTCAAAGTGGAGCAACAAGATAGAGCGTAGTGGGATTCGAGATACCTGCAGCAGAATCACTCATGATTACTGTGAGGGAGTAGACAGTTTGTGTGAAGGACAATGATCAACATAGATGGTCGAGTAAATATTTCAGGAGTCGATTTTGTACCTTATGGTAGCAGCCCCTATGATTATGTAAGCTTATCTTTACCAACCTCTCTCCGGAGCCATAATTCTAGCGTTATCAAAGCATTATTGTTGATTCATTGAAGTTTGCCCTCGCATAAGTTAGGTTCCACTGGGAGAGCCCAAGGGGCCCAAAGAACATTCAATTCAACGGATTATATCTCAATTGTCAGATCGATGGTGATTTTTTAAAGACCTCTTCTCTCGACGACTACCCGTGATCCGACCTCTACGGCCAGGCGCATGCGAAGTGGCCCACTGCTAACGTGGTTCACAATGATGCACTCTGCAAACCACAAGAACCAGGTACATCAGCCGATTGTACCGATCATTTGTATAGATATGTGGTGGTCTTCGTCCAGGTATCCGACACATGAATCTCGAGTACTGCGCCTCAATATAGTAGCGATATCCGTTCCTGTCTTGCTCAATACACTTCTGCCGCAAGGTCATTTAAAAGGGGAGACTCTCTCAAAAGCCTTACACCTTCTCAGAGTCATGGCTCCTTCGTTCTTTCTCTTCTGCCTTTCACCATGGCCGCTTCGTCTTACACATACTTCCTTCACAACTCCATCCTCACGACCGTCCTCCTCCTTGCTCGCCTCGCAACAAGCACGCTCTTAAATCCCTCCATCCAGCCCGACATAACCTGCTTTGCCCCAGAGATTATTCAAGACAAGCCGGCAGCATTCAACTGCGGCATGGCCATCGTGAGGCTGCCGTACTCCACCGATCCCACCGACTACCACAGGGACCCGGCCTCGGGGCGTGTCATCTACACCACGGGGCTGACCTCGGTCGGGGACCCGAGCTCGCACCTCCACTTGCCGCTTTCTTCGTGGTCAGGCGACTGCCGCATCGACATCCGTATGTCTCAGCATGTCCAAGTCGCCAACGTCCTGTGGGACGATGTCCGGCAGGCCGCCTATGAACTGGTGGAAAGGTGCGTGGGCAGTCTGCGGATCGTGCCGTCCCCATCGGGCCCCGGCGGGGGAGGGACCGCACAGCTGGGATCTGTGCTGATCTCCATGATGTACACACGGGACTTGGGTCGTCCTGGAACCGCACGGGTTCGTCCTGGAAGCGCGCCGAGTCGTCCTGGGGCGGGGGCGGGTTCAAGTTGGAGTATTGGGGCTCACTATCCATCAGCTGCCAACGCGTGACCTATAGCAGAGAGCATCTCCTTTGGGAGGTGACTGGTTTGCTGGAGGTTGAGTTTCGGTGTCAATGAGCACAAAAGCACACTGTGATTATATAGATCTGATGTTGACAGAAGGTACAAGCACAGTCAAGGCATACGAACAATCAAGCTTTTCCTCTTGCAGACAATGCTGTCAAATGCAAAAGGGAATGAATCGAATGAAACTTTTTGAACAATAACATAAGCACGCAACGCACCCAGGTAGTTACCTTGTAATCCCCTGTTGAGTGAGATCAAAGGGGTAAAAGATTTCTGGAGAAGAGCACATCCGGATCCCTGACGTCAGTACATAACATCCTCCCTCCTCGATACACCCAACCCACCACAGGTCACAGCACGACACCCACCACACCAAATCCACCCCCACCCCCGCCTCCCACCTCAAAAATCTAACCCCGCCCAACTCACCATGCCCCCCTCCACCAACCCCACCAACCCACTGACCCGCACCCTCAACACCGCCATCGCCAGCGCCGGCCAGACCGCCGGCGATCTCGCCTCAGGCGTCGGGAGCGCCGTCGACAGCGCAGGCCGAAACGTCCAAGGCGTCGTTGGCGGCGGCGTGGCCCGCACCACGCGCAACTGGGGCGACAGCACGCGCGAGCTCGGCAACGAGGTGCGCGACGCGGCGGGCGCGGGCGGGCCGCGCAGCCAGACGTCGAACAATCCGTTGGGCCTGAGCGGGCCGAAGGGCGCTGTTGTTGGTGGGAGGAAGCAGACGGCGGGGAATCCGTTGGGGCTGGGTGGGAAGTATACGTGAGGAGAAGACGGGAGTGGGGTTGGAGCGCGGGCGTTTGCGGGTGATAGGGAGGGGAAATGGCTTGGGTTTGGTGGGGAGGAAGAGGGTTTGGATTTGGGCTTCGGGACGCTTTATGGGAGTTTGAAGGCTTTCGCTTTGTTTCGTTTAGATGTTTGAAAGCAGGCGTCAGTTTACAGGTATGGCAGGGGTATCCAATACATATGGAAGCTTATCTAACAGGATTTTGTTGGTGACAGCGACGCAGCTGTTGAGGTACACCGTACAATGGCAAGCGCACACTTTTATCTTTCTTGGGGTTGTCGGGCTGCGCCAGTCCCGGCGACCAGGTCCATGCGCTATGGGTCACAGGTCAATACCATAGCTGCACCAACGTCAGAACGGTTCCCTGAAGACTAGCCGCCGCATGATCAGGGAGCGGTATATGGTCTTCAACACGTCAAGCACACCCCAATGCCAGCTCCGCCCTAGGAAGCTGAGACTATCCAAGGATATGAAATTCTAACCTTGAAAGCAGTCGCCATTGGAAAGTACCAAGCCGGGCCCAGAAAGAAAGAGGCTAAAACTCAAGCGAAAACATCCGAGGCATATCTCTCGTTTCTGATTTCTCTAAACCAATTCTCAGTCTCCTCTTCCGTTTTTGGTCGGCCACGCTCCTGTGCGGCATCCATATAAATCTTCTTCGATACGATCTTAACCGCTTCGCCAACGACACTCGAGCCGCAGACATACGCCCTCGCTCCGCCGTCAAACAGTGCGACGACGTCCTTGCGATCATTCCACAACCTCTCCTGGACATGCTTGCAGCCATTGCTCCTTTCGGGCTCGCGGCTAAACGCGTAGCGAACACCGACGGCACCGAGACGCTCCCACTCGTCGAAATCTTCTGGGTATAACCGGTCTCGGTCGTGGTATCTGCAACCGACGAAAAGAAGTGCGGGTGCCAGCTGGCGGCCGGCCTCGATTTGCTTGGCTCTTTCTTGGACGAACCCTCTGAAAGGCGCCAGACCGGTGCCGGCGCAAACCATCAGCAGTGGGACGTTGGTGATATCCAACGGTGGGTGGAATGCCTGGTGACTTGGCTTGACCACGACGTGGATCCGCTCGCCACTCCCCAGCATAGATAAGTAGTTGGACGTCACGCCCATGAAACGTTTCCCTCCCATCAGAGCTTCTTGATCAAGCACGCTGTATGTGAGTGTGCAGGAAGTGGGATCTGCTAATGGCGACGAGGAGATGGAGTACTGCCGTATACGTAGAGGCGGAAGCATTGCCAAAAAGTCCCCAAATGGCATTCGTATGTTGCGAAACCTTTCCAACAGATCAAGTGGGCTAACGCGCTTGTCGGTGATTTCGCTCTTGAAAGAATCGCCACATAGTATTTTAAACTCTTGCTTGGTCGCTTCATCCGAGGCCCTCTTGCCGATAGCGAGGACATTCTGCATGGATTAGCTACGCCGTGGTCGGACGGAATAGACCTACCTTAAGAGTTGCTGGTTGACTCAACTCAACGTAGCCTCCCAACAAGCCAAACACCGAGAGCGGTTCCCCGACAGGTAGTATGGTGTTCTGGCCTGGCTTGATGATGATCTTTGCATCCCAAGGTAACTCAAATCTTTGCAGAACCCTCCGGATTATAGGAGGCTGATTGAGGGGCAAAATTGCCAGATAATCACCGGCCCGGTACGTCATATTGGTGGGAAGTTTGATCTTGATATGCTTCTTCGGTGGCTCGCTCTCCGCAGTAAGGGCTCTGGTGTCCGTGACGATCGCCTCTCTTACATCTTGGTGGAGGCTTGATGTCCTAACGGAGGCTGTGACTTCCACATCGAGTCCCGATGGTTCTTTCGCATGCGCATCATTATCTCCGAAAACCTTGCGTATCGATGGCCAGAGTACTTGATCTTCCCATCTGTCAAAGTCATTGAACAAGTTACCCGCCGCAGCATCAGCATAACCCCTTTCGGCAACTCGCTGGCCCCCTCTAGCATCCAACAACTCGTCTGTCAACTTGGGGATCTTCTGAAAAGTTGCCTGCCAATCACCTACAAATTACACGGTCAGCTTGCTTTCACAGACTGTCGCAGATATATCTTGGGACCGATTGCGAGAGTTACTACAATAATGTGGGGACCTAGGGCGCTGAAATAGCAGCAACGAATTGGAAAGGGGTCGCCTGTAGACTTAAGAGGTTTGAGAGGCGAAGGTGCGAGGAAGGGTTAGACTTACGATGTCCACATCCGAACACAGCGTACTGGACGCCCTCGATCTCCGACCCTTTCAGATTTTGCAACCACTGCATGAAATGCGCGGCATTGTCCGGAGGCTCGCCCTCGTAACTTGCCGTAATGACTACAACTGGTTCGCCGCGAGGCAAAGAATCCGTGGCCGAGTCTAATGCAGCTACCCGAGCGCTATAACCATGACCTGACGCGGCATTTGCAAGTGTCTGGGCCAGAGCCTCACACGTTCCGGTATTAGATCCGTAGAAGATAGCCATTGGCTTCTTTGCGCCGCCAGAGACGGTCATTTTTTCAATCTTCTTATCTTTAGACGACACCTGGATTTCTTGACTTTCCCCGCTGAACATGGCCTTTTCCAGTTGAACTGGATCGATTCCACCGCGGAGCGTGGCATGCATGAACAGGTCTTTTGGCTTGATCGTCAAGGTTTGCTTGATCGAAAGTTGGTAACTAGGGTCGTCCAGGTGGAAGTTAAAGTTCTGCAAGAGAAGAACTGTTGTGAGGAGTGCTTCCTGCCAGGCAAACGGTCTGCCAATACAGGCCCTAACTCCATTGCCGAAAGGCTGGGTGAAACATCAGCAAAGGTACAAGTCTGGCGGGCAGAACCAACAGGTTATACCTTCCACGCGTTCTTCGGCAACTTTTGAAAATTGTCGTCGAGCATACGTTCCGGGCGGAACGACTCCGCATCATCACCAAAGACTACCGGGTCTCGGTGGACCCCTGGTAGCAGAGCTACGATGACTTGTCCGGGCATGACTTCGTATCTCTCGTTACCTAGGAACACCGGCCAGTCCGTAGTACTCGCAAGCGGCTGCGTCGAGAACGCAGGCGCGGTCGGTTGCAATCGGAGAGTCTCCCGCAAGCAAGCGGTTATGTATGGCAGTTTCGACATATGCTCGACCGTGACCGGTCCTCTGCCGACGACCGTGTCCACCTCTTCCTGAGCCGCTTGATAGGCAGCCGGCGTCTTCATCAGATACATGAATAAGAACGAAAGAAGACCCGAAGTCGTTTCATGGCCTACGCGGCAAATTCAGCGCGGGCCAAACATACTTCGTCGGACAGCGGAAAGCTCACCAGCGATCAGAAATGTAATCATGTTGTTGTAAATGGTTGCGTCTGTCAAGCCTTCTCCTGTTCTGGGATCTCGGCCTGTGATCATTGCATTTAGCAGATCCTTCTTATCTGAAGGGTGTCGTCTTCTTTCGGCAACGACCTCCTCCGCCACCGAACGCATGAGCTTAATATCATTGTCGTACTGCTGTTGGGATTGGCGCATGAAGTAGTTTGCGAATGCCGGTCGTCTTGCTCGTAAACCAGACTCTTGCAGGAAGCCCACCATTGCGTGCACGAAATGATGGAGCTCATCTTTGTAGAAGCTATTGAATCTCGTATCCATCGCACACCTGGTAGAGCTAAGCATTAGAAGGCCTTTGGTAAAGTGCATAGCTGGAAGGCCGGTGAACCACAAAGTGCCCTCAACAGCTCACTTACAAAGCTATGGAGTCGAGAGTAAAGCGTGTGAAGTCCTCAGTCACATTGATGCGGTGACTGGGACCAAACCGTGCCCATTTTGAGACCAATTGTGTCGCGATGTCGTGCATCTCTATCCGAGCAGTCAGCATCGCATCCTTGCCGGAGCCGGCCCGTCCTTGCCATCAAACATCGACCGGATCATCAATGGGCCAAATGCAGGCATCAACACCCGATGGGCCACTCCCCAGTTGTGCTCTTCGGGATACGCGGTGAAGAGCCCGTCATGGACTCCATTTCGAATCTGCTCCAGAGGGCCCGAGACTGCTTTGGAGAAGCGTCTTTCGTCACAGATCTGATCCAGCAACTCGTGACTCGAGACTATGATACGCTCCTGACCGCCAAGGGTAACCTTGTATATTGGGCCTGCCGAAGAGGGTTTAGTTCAGGCCTCAGCAGTATCGGTTGACTGCAGTGACTATACCGTACAATTCTGCCAGATACCTTAAGCTCGCTATGGAGTTTTCGGGGTCAACATCGTTGATATTGCCCAAGAGAGGTAAGCCCGGAGGAGTCGGAATCGGGGTTCCCATCGCGCACTTCGAGTACCTTAGTACTAGTGAGATGGTGACCGAGTAGAAAGTCAACCAGGAGTAAATGGAGACTCCACAGCTCAGAAGAGACAACGTTAGTGAAGGATGAGATTAAAAGATGGGAAGATTGAAAGTCGATTTGGGAAGAGAGATGTGAAACGCTGAAGCGGGAGATCTGTCGCATCACATCATATTGCATGCACTATATGGTGTTGCATGTGGCAGAGCATCCGTTTTGCATCTCTACCGTACCTATAGGTGTGTACGGACAGGATATGATGTCTTCAACCCGAGGTCACTTAAGCACGATTATATTGACCTGGCAGGAAAAGGAGAATGCAAATGACACTGCTTCTATGTAGATTCATAGAGGAAATATTGATTTCAGGTCGAGATTTATGGGCAAAGGTACGAAGGTACTTCGTCTTTGTACCTATGTACCTACATCTGCGGTAACTTAGTAGCTTGCGCTGTCTCGGTCATCATGTTATCATCTTCTCAATATTAATCAACATAAGTTAGCCTTTACCTTACCGCACCAACATCAAGCAAGGCTGGCTATGGATGCCATTGCCCTGTTCTACTTACCTGGGTAGCAAGGATGGGGAATAATATGGGCGTTGACCAAAAACCCTTGAGTTGCTGTAACTTACTTTTCAACTTACCTTACCCAATCTGGTTGACTCAAGCAGTGCTGCGCCGCACCACTCACCGGGAATACTGATTAGGAGCAGCCAAGATGAAGAAGACTGCATCTACCTATGGTGTTTGCGGACTTCGCAAGCTTCTTCTCATAAGTATACACACGTGGTAAAACTGGCATAACTTCTTCACTACAGACCCCTAACCTGTCAGAGCAGATCATCCAGCAAAACGTGGCAGCCTCATAGCTCCCTAACGACGATCATTCTTCACCCTCGCCCCTCATAGCTGCTTCCTCTGCAGCCTAGAGTCGGGTTACTTCAAGCACACACGTTCGCTTGGTTCGCCTCGGATATTATCTACTTCTTGTCGTCGCAAACGGTCTCACGATGGACATATTGGCACTACCGGCGCTACCGTTTCAGTTGGTCATGGAAGAAATGGTTGCTCTTGTGGGGTTGTACAAGGCGGTTTGGCTAAGACTGGTCAGCAGTAGGCAACTCGGCACTTGGAAAGTCTTGCTGGCTTGATTGCTGATATAAGAGGCAGGACTGTTCGATCGCGAGATTTCACGCGCCATATTCGCAAGTAGCGACACCGTTGATAACCACAAATATCGGCGCATTTCTTTCATGTCACAATCTTTTATCACCAAATTGTCGGTTGCAAGGACCAAAGCCGATCGTGCTGGTCGAAACCAGCTGTCCATGCTGATCACTCGAGCGCTTGCGTTGATCGAGGACGTCCAGGGCCAACCGCTGAGCGAAATGCAGGAGTCTCAGTATATCCACACCGTGTGTGCGGCGTCAGCGTGTCATGGCAATATGAGCCTGGCTATTGACCTTCTCAAGCCAGACGCCGATATGAAACCCAGTCTAGACGAGACTATGAAAGTTGCGCTCGTAGCAGCAGCTTTTGTCGGCAACATTCGTCTGATGGAAGCGCTTCTTGCTAAGGGCGTCAGACCCGTTCTCGATAACCCTATCGGATTTCCCCAACCTTTACAGATTGCAGCAAGGCAGGGCCACCAAGACGCAGTGCTGCTGCTACTTGAGAACGCAACCGGTACCGAACTTAAGAGCTGGGTTACTCACGTGCTTGCCGCAGCAGCGATGGGAGGGCAGGAACACATCGTTCACCTGCTCTTAGAGCCGAGATCCAATTTCAATACGTCTGGATGTTGCGAGCTCGCGGTACTCGGTGCAGCCCATTACGGTCACATACGCCTATTCCAAATCTTGCTGGAAAGAGAGCAGAGCAATACGTCGGTCTTGCTGGACCAAGGATTGTTGATGGCGGCTGAATACGGGCATGCGCAGCTGGTGCGAATGACCCTCGAAGCTGGAGTGAATGTAGACGCCAGACGTATTGGAGGCCCAAACGCGATCCAATTTGCTGCCTCATTAGGTCGTACTGAAATTGTGCTTTCACTCCTAGCAGCTGGGGCGACTCGAAACTATAAGAGACCTGAGTGCGGATTTGACGATGCACTCTGTCGAGCTGCATCGAATGGACACCAAGAAGTAGTACAGATCCTACTTGACGCCGGAGAGGGCGTCAACGGTCGGAATGCGTCAGACTCCCCGCTGCGTGCGGCCGCAGCCAACGACGAGATAAACATGATGCGCTGCCTCTTGGAACGCGGGGCCGATGTGCACGCTCACGGCTGTGGGGTGGAGGCAATCCGTACTGCGGCCGCAAGAGGATATGATTTGGTAGTACGCTTACTTGTTGCGGAAGGAATTAGTGCCGACGGACCGGGCGATGTCATCGAGAGCCCGATGCTTTCTGCCCTAATGGGAGGACAGACCCACATCGCCAAGATTTTAACTGAACTTGGAGCAAGAGAGGTAGATCCAGCGCAGACCAAGTATGCCAAAGACTTTGCGAGTGGTAAATATCCTAAAAGAATGTTATTCAACTGATGGACAGTTTTCTCGGTGCTTGAAGACCTTACAAGGGGTCTGAATGCCGAAAGAAAGTTAGCTTATAGGTATTCAACACTTGCATGAGTCCAGACATAGACACCATGAATCGCAACATGATATTCTATCTTTGCAACTGTGTCCCATTGCCCTAAAATGTCAGGATGGGCGGAGTATGGGTGGAGCTTGGGCGCGAAGCCTTACAACGGTGAATACATCAACACAAAACGGCGAACCTGCAAGGGCACTTGCTTGGAGAAGGGAAGCTATCATGGCCAAAGCCTTTTCAATGCCCTGGTGTCATCTTCATGTCCTTGTTGATGCTACCCGTCATGAGCTTTCACTTCCAGAAGTGAAACAAGCGGCCACCCCAGTTCATATGCACGCCAGAGTCTCCCAATCTATCGGCCAGGAAGCCAGTCTGTTGAGTATATTCATAGCTACGCCAAGGTCGGCGGCAACAGGGTCGCCTTTATTGCTTAAGAAGAAGAAAGGGATATGGCAAGCTTAAGCCTAGGGGCTTCAAGGACATAACGGCCACTCACAAGGACCAGCACACCAAGATTGGACGACGAAATACGTGGTGATATCTAGCCCCACCGCCCATGCGTTGCGCATTGCGGCTCTTACATTTATTAATACAGGCTTGCACACTGTCCGATGATATCCAGAAGGCATGTGGAAATGCCTGACGTTTCCTAAACCTCGACTTCAAAACGACCGTGAGTTCGAACTACAAGCCGAATTGTACTCGGATCAGTCACACCTGAGTCGGTTGGAAAAACCAAGTGTTCCTAGGGCACAAACTCCATGTACAACTCCGACGCTCTCACTAGCTCCATATGAACTGGGGTGCGGACTACGAAGCCAGCGCGGACTGAGGTGCAAAAGCGCCCCAAGGAAAGCACGTGGCCGAAAATCTCCGTACTCAGATACATCCCGGTCATCAACTTGGCTCTAACATATCAGTCCGACAAGGCGTCTCCTCTCAACAACAAAACCATCGCCGGCGTGTCCGGTAAGACGGTGAGTGGCCTGCATGTCAAGCAGCGATACGTCGGCGAGAGAATTCTCGGAGATAGCAAGCATGGCCCGATCCTCCCCTCGCTGGTTACGAACAACGGCTCATCACTTGCCTAGACAGCCAACGTGCAATGTGCGATGGCACGCGGCGAGGTGTGCCGAAGTCCATATCTCCGTCGGCCCTAACTTCGTGCACGTGAAGAAGAGCGTCTAGCGTGATATTTGTGTGGACGAGCTATGGCCTGTGTGCCCGGCCAGACTCGCGGCTCTTTCAAATGGCCACACACGAGGTGCGTCATGTACCGGACTGGTTTGACACGTGGGAGAACGGTGTCCTTGGGTAAGTGCAGAGAGATGGTAGGAGGCAAGCTTCCAAGATTGACAGCTGCCGCACGTAGAGTAGACTGTATTGCTCCCTCAAGAGTATTGTGATCTGATGGGAGGTGCGCAAAGAGTAGGTCCAGATTTACTCTTTTGTCTCCGAAGAGATGGCAATAATGCGGCGGATTAGATGCCAACATCCTAAGGCTTACCCCCTAGGCCTGGCCTAGCGTGGGGTAAAGTAAATAAGTGACCCCTTTGAGCCTTCGGCCTTAGCTTTCCCACTCTGCTTGGCAGATTCCCTGTTCTGCAGCCTCATGTGCCGCTCTTTGGGATCTAATGGTAGCTGCATTGTAAGTGTAGCTGCCTAGTAGTACCTTAGGGTGAATGTGGCCGCCTCAAGTCGTGTAAGAACCTCAGACTTAAATTGATGTCCTCAACCATGGTAGGAAGCAAGTTCGGAGACTGATGTCATACAGCGTTGGAACGGTACGAACACCTTCCAGTGGGTTCAAGGTATCTGAGTGAACGGAATCTCCATGTAAGAATGTTCGGATTTCCTCGCTGCCATCAACAACGAATGGCAGCCGTCAAGTTGAGGGGGGGTGGGGGCGGAAAGGCAACACAACACGAGGAGGCGGAGATGGTGGCTTGGCACAATCACATGCGTGGGCTGTGCAATCGGTGCCTTGGATGCAGGACACCTAATAGTCTTCTTCTGTGATGTTCATCCTGTCCAACTTTGTAGCGTTGAGAGGAAGGCTACATAAAGAGCTCTCCCAATCGTTGCGGTTCTCAGTTACGTGACGTTTATGGATCATCGTTACGTTTTACGATGGCTCTCGCCGCTACGAGCACTCGGACCTCAAGTGCCCAGCCTATACCGTTAGAAACGTTATTACGAGGCTCATCAAGTAGCTCAAGAACGTCATTAGGTTCTACGCGCCCTTCGATTACCTTCACGGTGTCACCACCAGAAACTGGACTCACTCTATCGCCAAGTACACATGGGACACTACCAAGAACACTGTTACCAAGCTCGCCTTCAACTCCTATCGCCGCTTCGCCTTATTCTTCAACGCGGCGAATAGCAAGCTCTGCTGCAGCCCCAATATGCAGGACTCCGGGGCAACCCAGTATCAGCACGCAAGAGGTGGATTTAGTGGGATGGCGACTACGAAAGTGGCTTCATATCCGGACGTGGTGGCAAGGCTCTTTCGCAGTCATAACGCTGGTGATTGGCGTTCTTGGCTTGGTCTATTCTGCGTATCGTACTTACAACCTCGCGCGTTGGACCGCCGCCAAAGATTTCTATGAGCAATGTCATAATGCACAGGTAGTTCCCTGGATGACTTGGCTTCTCCAGGTAGCTGACATGTTCACGATCAGGTGGAGAAGAATTTCATCAGTCAAGAGTGTGGGAATGCACTCTCACTGGGCCTGGCCCCCCCTCCGTACGGGTACAACGACTTTCTCACCAACCTGACCAAGAGATTCCATGATGGTGGGTATAGAACAAACCAGATCAGCAGTCCACCACCAAGTGTACCTGTTTTGGCAGATGTCTGGGCAGGCGAAAGTCATGCTCTCTTCACACTGGATGCCGCTCCCTCACAGGTGGATTTATGGTGGCCAATAAAGTCCCTTGTTGTCCTTGTCCCGATCCTTGCCGGCGGAGCCATATTGCTTTTTATGTATCGAAGATTAACGGAGCCAATAAAGGTCGAATCCAGTCCAGTACGATCCGTCAAACCAATCAAGATCACGCGATCCTCCCCAGAAGTCCAATCTGCCGGCTTGCGTCGTCGACGACCTGGGATGACATCAACGGAGGACTCGGTTCTGAACGTTCGAGACTACAACACAAATGACTGGCACGGAGATTGTAGCACCGGCTCTGAAAATATGGAAGGCTACGTCATCGAACAGTCAGCGACCGCATCCGTTCAACAAGTCGAATACGATCCAGATAACCGAGATAGTAAACTCCCATCAACATGGCACATTCCCGAGGAAAGACAGCAAAAGAATATCAAAACGTCCCACTTCAAGATGTTCTTCCAATTCTTGAAGAAGAGACCACCCAAACCTCCCGGCATGACGGACTTCACGGACGTCTTAAGCAGGCGCGCGGTCTCTGACCCCCATGGCACGAGAGGTCAAGGCGTCTTTGACCTCGAAAGTTTGAAACCCCTCCTCCCATCGCCTCACGACCAGCACCAACCTACACCAGAGCACGACCTGTCTTGTGATTCCAAGCATACCCACGCAGCCACCGGCGTGATGCTGGTTGACCGCACGAATGCCGGCCACCCCGCCCCGGAGCACGCCGTAGGCGCTTTCCAGCTAGCGCCTGCCTGCGGAGACCAAGTCAACTCACGCAACTTCTCCCAGGAGCAGAATTCCAAACCGAATGGAAAAGATGCTGTCAACTTGGCGTTGCGCAGCTGAGCATGGAGATGGCGGCTGGTCGGGTGGTGTTGCGATCAAGCGTCCATTGCTTGGCAAAGGGAAAAGGATTGGTGATGGCGACGCTGAGACGAAGAGTGATGTGTTACTTCCGCAAGTGTCACAGAATACGACTACGGCGACCATGAGTCGTCGTTGACTCAATGACCGAAATGTGCATCTTTGGACGAGGCGAACGGAGGATCATGTGACATGATTGCATTGCATGTTGATGGCGCGTAAGGGCATGGGGAGGGCAGGTGGGTGGTATATTTAACAATGGCATTTGATCTTCGACCTGACCTGACCAGATGTATGAATCATGTTGTGTCTGTGCTAATATAAAGTCATCTTCGTGCGATGAGATGTCAATCTCTTTCAAGAAAGTGATCTGTCAACGTTACTCGATCCGGCTTCGGCTTGCCTAACCTTGCCTTGCCATATCCTGCCTGACGTTGGAGAGCAAGTCGCGGCTGATGTAGTCAAGGCTCTCGGAGTGCAAAGCAAACAGCTACTCGGATAAAATGTTCCTGTCACATCAATATGGCTGTGCGCTACGATCATCTTATAGGTACGGCATTGCACATACTGTATTGTCGCTTCGCATTGCAGACTGCAGATCACTGGGCAGTGAGTGACAGTGGCAGTACAGCAACTCACGGTGAGATAGCAAGGAATCATCAGTGTGCTTGATTACAGCGCAATTTCTATGTGATTTGCGACATATCACAGTGGTCGTGGCCACCGACTGTTTGGAGGGGCATACCACTATGCTGGAGGCCTGTGATTCTCAATTAAGCCCATGGGCATACACGAAACCAAGCCCTAGAGCTATGGACCAACGATTGGCACACCTGTCAACGGTGTATAGTCCGACGACGAATCTACGACCTACCGCTGCTCAAATCGCAAACCCCCCAGAATTCTTCTGCCTCGGTTCGCCGGCCGCCTCGAACGTGCCGTTCGCCAACCTCCGCAACGCCTGCGCCGTGCTCAGCCCCGGCGCCACATACGTGACATTGTGACCGCGTTCCCGCATGAACTCGACGGTGGCGTTGTCGTACGCGTACTCGAAACTCACGACGTTCGGCAGCAGCTGATCGTGCAGACGCGGTTTGGCCAGGGCCTGCGGGGCCGTGAGGTTCTGGTCGAGCACGTGCCAGAGGTTCTGGACGGTGGCGGTGATGATGCGGGAGCCGCCGGCGGCGCCGACGACGAAGTAGAGGCTGCCGTCGGGGTACTCGACGATGGTGGGCGAGATGGATGACAGGGGGCGTTTGCCGGGGCGGATGAAGTTGGAGGGGGAGGGGACGTAGCCGAAGGCGTTGGAGGTGCCGGGGATGGAGAAGTCGTTCATTTCGTTGTTCATGATGACGCCGGTTTCGGGGACCATGAGTTGGGAGCCGAAGAGGAGGTTGACGGTTGTGGTGAGGGAAATGGCCATTCCGGTGGCGTCGGCGGTGACGACGTGGGATGTTCCGGGGCTGGGATAGAAGTTAGGACGACGTGCTCCGGGAGGGTTGAGCGGGTTGGCGGGACTTACGTTTCAAGACTTTCGAGACCCGTGGGGTCGTAAGCGGATACGTTCAGGGTGTGGTAGTCTGATATCTCTGATCTTATTCTAGCGGCAGTGGTATCGTGGAGCATCTCGTCCTCGTAGGTTTGTAGCCCTGTGATGAATGATGGGTCACCCAGGTTCGCTCTCTGTTCCTGTCAGATCTTATACTTCACGATGGATGGGTAGAGATAGGTGCCTACTTCACCGTAAGCAAACCGGATCGCTTCGTCCACTCGATGCGTACTTAGGTTGACCATCGATGCCTCTCCAAAGTCCTGATACCCTTCCACCGTCTTGAGCGCGCTCAAGGCGACCACACCGCTGGAGGGCGCACCACAACTCTTCACTCTATACCCTCGATATTCAATCTCTGCTGGTGGCCGTATAGCGACCGTGTAGTTTGCCAGATCCCCAAGCGTCATCGTGCCATTGGCCGCTCTGAGCGCCTTGATGGTCGCATTGGCGATCGCCCCCGTGTAGAAAGCGTTTGCGCCCTTTTGCGCAATCGTTTCCAACGTGTCGGCATATCTTTTTCTCGTGATCGTGTCGCCCAGTCCCAGTCTTGTCCCATTTGGCGCAAAATCAATGGCCCAAGTGGGGTTGTTGGTAAGAAAGTCGGATCGGCCGGCGGTGGCGGAAAGCATCTGGTGTACCAGATCTTGAGTGACGGGAAAGCCGCAACGGGCGGTGTTAATCGCGGGTTGGAGGACTGTCGACCAGTTGAGAGCGCCGTAGTTCTGCTGGAGGTGCTCGAGACCGCGCAGTTCGCCCGGCACACCACTATTCCCGAAGATGATTCAGCCCCTTCCCAACCGATCTGGAAGCATGGGAGATCGTACCTGGCTAGCCCTCCGAATATCGATGCGTTTGTATTGTTTTTGTACATGTCCTGGAACGCAGCTGCCGGCGCAGTCTCCCGGAAATCGATGAACTCATAAGAGCCATTGGAAGAGCGAACAAGCATGAAACCTCCTCCGCCGATTCCGCTATGGTACATTCCTAGCATGACCCATGAGCGGCGGACTCACGCGAGTGAGTGAGATGGAGTCACTTACCTATCACGCCAATACAGAAGACGGTGCCGACAAGCTGCGTACGCCTTTAGCATCTTCTCCGCTCTGCTAGCAACGATCGCAACATGTACGTACAGCATCAGCGGCATTGCCACCAGCTTTGAGCAGGTCGATGCCGATGTTACTACATATCGAGCTCTCCGACGCAACCGCACCGAGCTTATCTTGCCCGGCGCAGACCTGGACCGGATTCGCTAGGGCTATCTGCGTGACCGTCAGGACGCCCAGCAAGGTCAATGGAGACAACATCATCATAGATGCAGTAATGAACCGAGCATGTTAGTGTAACGAAGACACCAGAATGGAGCGGGGGAAAGGTGCGCGGTCCCTCATCCCAGCTGCTTACCTACCTGACATAAACAGTTAGGCCGAGGCGGCAGCTATACCTGGTAGTGGGGATGTCAGACCTTGTCTTAGTCATCAGCCAAAGCCCTATAAGATAAGGCATGCTGGGTTAGATATGCTGCGAGCAGCACTCTACGTGTCCCCAGCATAGGAGCTCACTGTAGAAGCATCCTGTAGGGCTCAAGCACCTCCTGACCCCCAATTGTTGCACTTGATCCAATGCCTCACGGATTTGACGCTGACAGCACTATGCATAGGTAGCGTTCGCTCGACAAGAATTTACGAAGATGACAAACTCCGAGGCTTGCATCTACTGTTTTCAATGATCAGCACTCATTACTATCAATACCTGTAGAGTTGCCAACACGATAGTATCGGCGTGGTCTTGGCAAATGATGCACACATGAGTGATGAGGTTTCGGTTACTCCGCCAACCATAAAGCTATTAGGTCAGCAACGATGAACTTCACAGTTGGGTAAGGTCACGAAGTAGACACCGGAAACGGCGGAGGTGCTTGTAATCACTCGCCAGTATTTGAGAAGGGACCAAGGCATCGGACACAAAGCCAACACGATGAGATTGACCGCAGAGTTGCATACATCTTTGGACAGGCCAGAGGCCAGAAGCACAGCTCCATCAGTTGATTGGATGACGGTGTTGGCAGCTATGGAGGACGCTGCGTGTAAGGTGAATGCATCGACATTGTAGATCAAACGGGACATCTGGTGACCAAGTTAGCCCTGGCTTCCCCAATATGAGAGTGTCAAAGAAGGTGCCCACATCTTCAAAGCTCGAAAAGATACCTGGGCCTACAAAAGTGGTCCTGGTGATTGGGAAAATATGCTTGTCCGCACCAAGTTGTACCAGAAAAGACTGACGGGAATGTATATAGCACCTGATTTTATCGGCGGTAACTTGTACTCGAGCTTCATCTCCCCTGTGCCGACTCCTTCATCATGATGAGATCAGATGATATGTCAAAGGTAACCAGGCCAACAATAGATTCGATACTAATGCCGAGATACCTAAGTCCGGCGTAACCCTTGAGAGAAGGCATGGTGGCCGCCAAGCACTTCCGTGATGGTGGTAGAAGAAGAGGTAGAGATAGCCGTACACTATAGCCATGAGAATCAAGAGTGCCAAAATACGAGGCGACAGGCTATCGATCTGTCGAAAAGGTGCTCCGGAGAAAGTCCAGAATCTTGTTTCCAAAACAGGCCTCTCATTGCCTGTCTCTCTGCGAACGCTCCTCACGTTCTGCTCCAGAAGGGTGAACGTTCTAAAGAGTACGAGAAGTGCTGCAATAGTGAAAACGCCAGCCTGAGGACTTGTATTGAGGTAGTATCCATGTGCCTAACTCCAACGTCGAAAGGGTCCAATTCCAGAGTGCACGGAAATTTTTGAATAGGCAATCTGCTGTAGGTAGTTTGATGAGGTCCATGTTGCTCGTGTTCGATGTAGACTGGGAGCATAGCCATGTCTTCGGGATCCGCCAAAGAACATTCATTGAAGAGGCACTAGAGGCACCTGACGTTGGATATATAAACAAGGGATACAGCTCGTTCGATGAGAAGGGCTTTCCCTGAACACAGGAACTGCAACGATATAGAGGTTGAATCGGCTGAAGACTGGTATTCAAAAAGGCCCAACTCTAGAATACAACTCGACTGAGCCCTGCCGCGACTTCCACACCATCAACTATGTCCTTCGTGTCCTCGCCGCACCTGACGTTCCCTTGACTCGGCCCTGATCATTACCACTTGCCCCCTCCCCAACCTATCGTTTATACAGTCTGGCGACGAGCTCTGCGGGCGAGGAGCTTGCGGTAGATAAACAAGCTGATGAGACCGGCAACGACGATGAAAACGACACAGAACACGACGATGACACCTGCTTCGCGCGCTGCCCAGCTCCTGCGCTTGACGAGTTGGTGCACGGCGGCTTGAGCGTCGCGACGGACGAGAGAGAGATCTAGAGCGGCCATGGGAGTGATCCTAGATTTCAGCGCATCAATCAGTGGTCAGTCCTCGTCAACAAACAGCGATTAGCGCTATGACCGAGGAATGGAGGGCTCGGTGGAGGTATTCGGCGAGCCATGCGTGCATCGAAGATGGGATAGAGCGGGAGAGTGGGCGTGGTGCCGCGTGAAAGCCAAGCGAGCATAGGAAGAGGCATCCTTACTTGAGTGTGAGATCTCTGCAATACGCGTCGCAAAGGCTGATGGTTTCGGGGCTCAATTGATAGCTGGGGATGTCCGATCAAGCTGGAGCCGTGTCAGCCAAACCACCCCGCTTTTGTGATAAGCGATTGCGCAGTCCCAATAGATGAAGTAAGAGAAGAAAGTATCTGACAAGCCAGGACATCAAAGACCGCTGGCGCTGCTGGAAGAAATCCCAACAGTGGCCGCATCATGTGAGGCATTTAAGCTGAGAGTCAGACGGCGAACGCGGAAGTCCGCCAGTGATGGGTCTATAGAGCCGGAAGAGCAATCATGAAAGCACTTACAGCTGTAGAAATGTCGTCCCAAAGAGCCGCGACGGAGCTGGATATCAATGGTACAAGCAGATGATGATATGACGGAAGCGGTGGTGGTGAGAGAAGACTCGGTCGGGGCAGGAAAGGTATCTTGAGCGATTTGCTAATTCTCGCTACAAATCTTAGGTAAGGTGGTTTTGTATTAGACGCTGCTGAGCTATACCATATACGGCTAGTGATTCGCCGAGGAAAGACCGCTTTGATATTTGGGTGCTCAGTCCAGTAAGTATTGAGGGTTACAGTCAAGTATTTGCTCTGGAAGTGCTTCTCCAGAGGGAGTTGTAGGGCTAGTTTGTACAGTTATGCGTGAACCTGTTTGATTATGTTCTCTGCCCCTTCTATGCCCTAGGACTCGGTTGCGGGCCGCTCGGCAACTATGGCAAAGAGGAGCCTTCTCAGAACAAGCTGTATCATCACCTGAGTCAGGTAGTCGATGATAGGTACAATTTATATTTTGACCGAGTCTTTCACATGTGGTAACTGACCTAATAGCCAAGTGTGATAGATGACAGAGAAAACGTCCATCATGATATCAGCCCTAAGGTATGCGATGTGGCGTGCCTTGGCAGGACAAGCTTTAGCCAAGCATTTAGCCAATGATGACTAATTGCAGAGCCTCAAATGGAGACAACTCCTCTCCAATGCTGTTGACTGCGGATTCATGATAGCGAAGGAGAGGAAGATTGGTCGAAAATAGGTCGATGCACTTTGAGACAGTTCGAAACACTTTTATACCTGCTGCTTTGCTGCTCAACACTCGGCAACCACCATTCGGTGAACTCGACGAATAAAAGTATGGGTTGGTCTTCACTTGAGATGGAAGCCACGATTAGGTCCTTGACAGGCTTCTGGTCGGGTGTGGGACGCGATACAACGTCGTCTATTCCTCTCCATCTGCAAAGGGCATCGTAATGTCCCTCTCTCTGGGGCGGATCTGCTGCCAAGTGTTTCGATACTGAGATTAGGCGCTGACTTGTGCAGCTGATAGCATTAGTTCTTCGCCACTGCTGTGACTATGAGAGCCCTTAAATCCGTCGGTCAGGGCAACAAGCTTGCACTGTGCTACATAATGCCGAAGGGTTAACCCAGAACGGTCATGCGACAATCAAGGTGGCTCAAATATAATGATCCCTTTCCAATGAGCCTCCCTTCATATACAGCTTTATCGTTAGTACGTGCGCGAAAGAAACTGCTTGGTGTTGAGATCTATGCCAGATATTGTTGACTGCTATGCTGCATACTGTGTGTTCGGATCTGCGCTCTTCATACGAGTTGCCATACGTGGTGCGGAAATTTGGTGTTCGTGGTGAATTGAACTTGGGGTAAGTATATATATTAAAATTGGTGCTAATATTCCTCATAGCGGGGGTGGTCAAGGTGCTAGACTCATAGGTGCGCTATCCCGAACTCACACTCAAGATCAGCCGCGGGACGCAAGCAAGACGCCGGGCCATAAGATTGAGCACTCCAGTGAGAACCACTGGCTAAACATGCCTCGACGAGTCAACGTCGTAAAATAGACAAAGACGTAGGGCATGAGTGTAGCATGGAGATCCCATGTCAAGCTCGTGAGACCCGAACTTTTTTGGCTCTTCTCCCTCGCAGGAGCTGGGTTCGAGTCCTTGTCTGGGCGATGATTATTTTACCGTTTTTTCCCTTCACATAGCAGTGCAGCTTTCCAGAATGATCATGTTCATCTGCCCGAGCGCACTTACCTCTTAGCATTCTGTCCGAACAGTCGCTCCTCCCAACGAAATTGATTTACATGGCCAGTCTGGCTTATATCTCCTGATATGTCTTATGTTTACATTCAACACGTTTGACCAAACAGCCGCACCACAGCCTCGACAATGTGGCCCAGACTAAGTGATTTGTTGAACATGATGTGGAGCTCAACAGGATACATCACCGCTCACAGCTGCGATGCTTGTGAGTCGTGCTCGACTATGTGGGAAGATTAGTTGAGTGTAATGCGTCAAGGCTTTCCTAGATCGCGCTTCCTCGATAACCCTACTGTTTGAAATGAACAACAACACTGTACTTACTGACCTTAGCTTGGCTTTTCCAACATTCATGCCCTCAACACTATTTCGCAATCATAGACTCGGGTCCACGCGCCACGTTTCCTTCGCGAATACTCCACCTGAAAAAGTCCAGCTGCGAAGATCATCTTCGCCCTGCTTCTCATCGCTTTCTCGCTGACAACGTGGAAGATAGACCATGGCGAGACTCGCGCATTCTCGTGACTTACCGACCAAAGCAACAACTAGAATCAAAGGATCTCGTCATGCCGGACATACAAAGCCTGAAGGTTCTCCAGTCTCTAAGCTAGGCCTAGTGTTCAGTCCAGATAGCACCGACGATCTCATGAACCGAGCCAACGCGCATCTTGCGGCCCGGCAACCATATCACGCCCTTCAAACATACAATAAAATCTTGATCTCGAAATCTCCTGGTCATCCGTGCGCCTTTTTGAACCGCTCCCTCGCCTACATCGCTCTGGGCTATCCGGAACTCGCGGTCGCGGACGCGTATCGTGCCGCTATGGCGTCCTACCAGATGCGGCAAGCCAGCACCGTATCTGGAGATAGGATGCTGAAGACTGTCGCCAAATACACGCGTTCTGAGAACCTCGCCAAGAAGAGCGGAGAACCCTGGGCGACAGAACCGACATGTTACCTGGGACCGGTTTGGCTCGGAGTACCTCTCGGGGCCATCTTCTTGCATCCCGGTCAGGTCAGGTTGGAGACAAGTTCACGACAATCGGTGTGCATGGTTCTGGAGTTGAAGGCAATATACCGAATGTCATATGCGTTGTGGATGTGCGGCGGGGGAGCCTTGTCGGATGCGCTTGGGTTGTTATGTGACGCCAAGGGGTCTTGTCAGTTGACACCCCAGGATGAGTTCAGTATCTTGTCACTTGGGAACCAAATTCTGTTGGATATCAGCAACGCCACGACCAGGGAAGGCATAGTCGATTCTCGTCTTGACCCTGGGCGGCTATCTTATGACCTCTTGGGAAACGCAGGGAAGAAGGAGGCCTTTGGAGTTAGAGACGTGATGAGGAGGAGATACACTTGGGTTAAGAGGGAGGTCTATCCTTGGAACAAATACGAGCCTGATCTTGAAAAACCATCCGTGATTGAATCCCTCAACTGTGCAATCAAGGACATGGCACTCGGTTCGCATTTGAGACTGCTCCTGCCCGAAGAAGGGAAAGTGCCTCGGCTGGCTCTCGTCTCTACTAGAGACATCGGGCCTGGTAGCACGGTCTTGACCGAGGTCTCCAGCTTTCAAGTCACCAATGCTTGCAAGGGTCAAACTACGAGTATGCATTGCAACAACTGCGCAGCTTCGCTAATTGTCCCGGTCAACTCGAAGTATACCAATACAGGGGGAGATTGGCCAAGTAAGCCTTTGGGTGACGCCTTTGACGACTCTTTCTCCACAACCAAGAGCATGAGCGATGATGATGAGGAAGATATAGCATACTTCTCTCAGAAGCAGAGAATGGAAAGTGGCGCGGCGTTGACACCACCGGGTACGCCACCCAAGCCACCTCCGCACCCACACTTACATTCCGACATCAAGATATGCCCTGATTGCGAGCGGGTTACCTTTTGTTCTTCCCATTGCTGGGAACAGGCAAAATTTGACTACCATAAAGTCCTTTGCGGTGTGGGTGTGGAGAAAGGCATCTGCGAAGCGATCCAAAAGCATGAGGCGCTCGCTCATCATCCCATCAACGCGGAGGCGGAGCAGATTTACGAGCTATTGTTGGTACGCGTCTTCGCATTGGCAAAGGAAAAAGGGATCCACCCTCTTGCACTCGACGAAGTACGTTGGCTCAACGGCGATTTCTTCGCTGCTTCGATTACAGACGACGGAAGCCAACTCGACGATCAGGGCGAGCCGCTTGACATGCCTTTCCCACTCTTCCCAGACAGGCAGTACGAGGAGTCGCACAAGACTTTGCCATGGTCTTTTGAAGCCAACGTCGTTCGTCCCATCAAGTGGCTGACGAAGATTGGCTTGAAACCAATCGAGAACCTCGAGAGGTGCGATGGTTGGATCATCAATACCCTGCTCGCCAAGATCATGGCTTCCACGCGGATTACCAGAGGCTCGAGACACGCAAAGGTATATGATGCATCTGGGAGACTCGTGCCGGGCTTGGAGGCAGATCTACATGGACGCGCCGAGAACGATGTAGATGTCTGCATCGGAAGCATCCATCCTATCTTCAGTCACATGCAATGTGTCAGCAACGCGTCAGACGCGAATGTTATCGTGCGAGATGAAGGCGTTGTCAGTTGCGTTGCTCGCGGGGTTGGAGATGGGAGAAAGGAAATACCTCCTAGTTTTGATACTAAGAGTACGGACGTGCCTGAGAAGATGAGCAGCCACGGACAAGTGGAAGGCCAAGAGAACAAGTTCACCTATCGCATAAAGGCAGGGACACTGATTACAAGGCACGCCGACGCATTTGCATAAATTCCTTCCGTGGGTCTCTGGTGCTCGTGGTGGCGCGTTGGTTAGTAAAGTTGGCGGCAACGTTGGATGTTACGCCACTACTGGTCATGGTTCGGACTTAGATAGGGCTGCGGTGGAAGGCATTGTTGGCTTGTTGAGTGTGTTTTGACGAAGAGTACGATCAATATGGCTCAAGTAGCAAGCCCGCGTTGTGTTGAGAATAAAGGCTCTTTACTTGAGTATTATGGTGGCGAGGAGCAATTGGGAGAGTTGGTAGCAATCCTGGAAGTTGCAAGATTGCTTTCCACCATGATCAAAACCCATGAGGAGTAGTTGTCTCTCGAACTTAGTGTATAAGAAGCACGCTGTGTAATGCTCCTGCTCATTGTCTCTATACTGCGATCACAATCTATCCTAAAGTTCCCTTGATGCGGCTCTGTTACTTTAGCCTCACGCTGATTGGTTGCCAAAATGCACCATGGATCGCCGAGCCGCGGCCATGGACAATGAACATAATCATTCGCCTCCTACCCACCCATCCCACTTCTTGCTACCATTGATCCACCAACTCCTTCTCGTTCAATGGTTATCACTTTGTTCAATTCAATATAGAAGTGTCAGTACCACTATAAGGCTACTAAATTCTTGATTCGTCTGCGAGCGCACAGAGCTACTGTCGCAATGGCCGCTCTACGAACCTCCACTTCTCGCCTCTTGGCTTCCTCTCGACCAGTGTTCCGACCGACAATCATATCTCGAGGCTATGCGACGGTCGATCCCATCTCCAATCTGGCCGAGGGCATGACCTCTTCCACAAAGCCAGTGCCGCCGTCCAAGACCTCCACCGTCCACGAACCCGAGCCATCGAAGGAGGCGAAAATCAAGACCTTTCACATCTACCGTTGGTCGCCCGATACGCCCACCGAGAAGCCGAAGATGCAGACCTACACACTTGATATGAACAAGACCGGACCGATGGTGTTGGACGCCTTGATCCGGATCAAGAACGAGGTTGACCCCACGTTGACCTTCCGGCGGAGCTGCAGAGAGGGAATCTGTGGCAGTTGCGCCATGAACATTGATGGCATCAACACCCTTGCTTGCTTGTGTATGGAACCTTACTCCACGTGTCCTTACTAACCCGCTGACTGTGTGGCAGGCCGTATTCCCACAGATCTCAAGGCTGAGACTCGAATCTACCCCCTACCACATACCTACGTCGTGAAAGACCTCGTACCAGACTTGACCCAACTATATAAACAGTACAAGTCAATCAAGCCGTACCTTCAGAAGGACTCCAAGTCTCCAGACGTATGTCCCTCAAACACATCACAGTGCAATTAACACACCGGCATAATTACTAACACCGACCACAGGGCCTCGAAAACCGGCAATCGCCCGCGGAGCGCAAGAAGCTCGACGGCCTTTACGAATGTATCCTCTGCTTCTGCTGCTCGACCTCGTGCCCCTCGTACTGGTGGAATTCGGAAGAGTACCTCGGCCCCGCCGTCCTGCTGCAATCCTACCGCTGGCTCGCCGACTCGCGAGATGAGAGGACGGAGGAGCGCAAGGCCGCAATGGACAACTCGATGAGCGTGTATCGTTGTCATACGATCCTCAACTGCAGCCGGACGTGTCCCAAGGGATTGAATCCGGCAAAGGCCATCACGGAGATCAAGAAGGCGATGGCGTTTTCGTGAGGTGCCGAAGGCATCTAGAGTGAGAATGGGTCACGGGAACGGTGGAACATGAGTCTCTGTTGTTCTGGCTGGTTTCGTGTTTGTACATACAGTGTTGGTTTTAGGTACCCGTAGCACAGATATGAAGAGAGAGAGAATTAATGCAAGCAGAACTCTTGCACCTGGTGACGTAGTATATCCTGACCAATTGTGGTCTTTTGTACATGTATAGACAAAAACGTAAGGTTGTGGGCCAAGTAATAAGGATAGTATTGGTATCCTTCTCTCTACAATGTCGTGCTCAGGCCTGGGATTTCCACAGCCCTTCCCCAACAAAAGAGGATGGGCTTCACCCCGAGGGTCTCGTCGTTTCGTAGCGGAGATGGCGATGCCAAGTTTGGCAAGCAGGCCTACAGCTGTGGGACAGACCTTTTGTTGGATCTTCTGCAGGAAAGTCTCCAACGAATGAAATTTGCGGGGAGCCTATGTTGACGAGACACCGAAAAGGATGACCTTGAACCGGAAGCCTGTGATAGAAATAAGCACTTGTCCCACAGGCATGAGCTGTTGCGTCAGATACCTGAGTGAGATACCAGGGACTGGCTGGACAACAAGCAGTCTCGTCGAGTAAAGGTCCTTGAGATGTTTGAAAGCAATGCCTAAAGCTACATTAGGACACTCAAGCAGCATGACCATTCCGACTAGTGGCCATCGCAGAAGAAAAGAAGTCAATTGCATGCATGGCTGTCGCTTGTGGTCCCCAGGTCCACGGCCCCCTTTGAGAGCCGGACCTCGTGCCTTGCTGAAGGGATGCCAGACGCTTGGAGGAAGTAAGGCTGCTTGTTTTAACCATGGGTACATCATTCTTGGTCGTCATCTCTGATACATTCACGCTTTTGGACTTGTAGACCTTGTCGTCCGCACTCATGGATGGCGTCAAAGGCAGAGACATTCCGACATTTCCGGCCAACGCAGGAACGAGGTCTTGGTACTGTATTGCAGTAAGATCGGCGCTCTTTTGTGGCACATCCGAGCTGCGAAAGCGTTTCGGGGATGGATTGTCGAGGTTTTGATGGTGTACCGCAGAGCCTGCCGATGCCACTGGGTTCAACTGCTGAGCTCCTGCCTCCGTGTTGGGCGAAGTCTGGTCTGGTATGCTAGGAGCGTGGCGTTTACGATGTCCGCTTTGGCTATCTTCACTGTTGTTCGATCCATCCTGCCGATCACGATTACCTGCTCCATTACCTGTGTCATCCTCCTCCTCAACGCTTTGATTCAATTCTTCGGCATCACCGTCCTCGTATAGCGCCTGCAGCTGTCTCAACTGCGTCCTCACCTCCCTCGGTATCCCCTCAACGGCCATATTTCCCAGCGCGAGGAAGGTCCTCCGCAACGTTGCCATCGGATCTCCATGCCAGCGCGCTTCATCAACCAGTTCTCCAATGCCCGGACCAGAACGTGTCCTTAGCTGCGAGAAATAATCTTGGACGGTGAACCTTCGATACACGCCTCCCGCGGTGCTTGCGCATTGTTCCGCATAATTGTCCGGTCCCGGGCAGATGCGAGTGGTACGCTGTCCGAAGTCACGGCGCATTGCCCATCTCCGTTCCTGGTCTTTGCGCTCCCATTGCATGAAGAAATTGATGTCTGAAGGAATGACGACAAAGCCAGGGCTCGCGTAGTCATCAAAGTTGCGGTGGCAGAGTGGGCAGAGCAAGATTGCATTGTTGAAATCGCCAGGGTTGGGAATATTGAGGAAGCTTTGCGCCCGGATGGTAGCAAACTGGCAGGAACGCACATCAGTACTAACTTGCAACAAAGACCCACAAACACCTACAGAGTCATCTCTCTTGCCGATCACATGGCAAACGTCCACCGGCTGCGCGCTGCAATGCCAGCATCATCGGTTGAAATCGTAATGTCGCATGACCCTCTCTCTCACTGATGCCGAGAAGGCAGCACCACTGCTGTGAGCTGTAGATGTGGCAGAGCTGTCTTCAGTACGCTTTCGCTTGGGGCTGGAGCTGGCACGAGACGAGCAGCGCAAGCTGTTGGTGTTGCTTTGAAGAGTCGGTAATGGAAATATGGGTGGAGGGCCCATCATCGCAGGAGCAGCAGTTGTTGCGTTTGCACTGGTCATACTCGCTACCAAAGAAGTAGACAACTTGTGGCTGCAGTGCTCACCGGAAGGCTACCTGCGGTAGTCTAATCATGTAAGAGGTGTTTAGCATGAGGAATAACCCTCCATTTCGTCGATGAAGATTCCTCTGCGGAGGTGGAAACAAAATACCAGATCTGAACCAGCCTATCCTGATTGTGAAAGCTGGAGTAGCTGCTTCAAGAAGCTGAGAAGGGGCAGAACAATCATGACAGCGTGCAATTGTTATTGTCCACACTGTGATATCATTGCTTACTCATCTCTTACTAAGCACCCCTATTTATGTCTTAGTCATCATTTCCTATATATACTCTACATAGTGTAAACAAATAGGGACAACTTTCTACAGATCAATTCACATCTGATAGCATCAAAGATTTAAGATACACTTTTAAGCAGTTCTGAGACTCAGACTTTAGTCTGAGCTGATTTAATTTATATTTTAATCATGAAAGTTCTGATGCAGTAATGCATAAATTATGTGTTTACTCTCTCTTCAGTGCTCATCACTACTTCAATATTAAGACTACAGAATAAAGAAACAAATTCTTATACTATATTGTATAAAAAAAAGTTCTATCTCTTTTATATTGTAACATGTCTGACAGCAATTCAAATTAAATCAGAATTGATTTATTAATTAATGTCTTTAATTATTTATAATCTCTCAGTATAAAGCTCAACTCTATTTCTATAATAATGAACAAACTCACTATCATTAATCAATTAACAGTGTCAGAAACAGCTTCTTAAGTTAATTATAAGATAATGACAAATTAAATTGCATTTTTTTAGACTTAATTAAAAAATATTTATATTAATTAATTAGTCTCTATGTCTGAGATTACATCTCTATTTAGTGTAGCTTCAGAAACTTAAGAAATATTTAATGTGATAGTGTCTCTTTTTGCAGTGATGTTCAAGAATTCTTTAAAGATGAAGACACTGTCTATCTATAAGAATAGTTAAAAAGTAAATACTACAGAGATGTAAGTTCTTAAAATAAAAGCTTACTTTTAATTTTATAAAATGTTGATGAATCAACTTCTAAATGATGAAGCAAAGATTACTGTTACAGTTAGTTATTTAAAAGATATTGTTAAAGTATGATGACTTTAAAAAGAAGAACAATTTTAAGCTGAAGAAAATCTGTTAAACATTAGATCTTAAAATATAAATAACTTCTTTTTAGCATTTTTACTGATCTTTAAAAATATTAATGAAATGAAACATCAACATTACTGTTATGAGACATTAAAATAAACAAAATCAGTTCAACAATATGAAGCAGAATTTATAAAGATTATATAACTTCTTCAGTCTATATCAGTTAAATATAAACAGAAATGACAGTTTACTCAGAGTCTAAAGCAAAAGATTTAATTTAAACTTTGAAAGTATTTAAAAGTTAAAGTGACTACTCTTAATGAGCTAATTTAATAAGTTAATTAAATTGAATAAAGTCTTTAAGAAATACATAATAAGAGTCATCTTAATGTCTTTAATGACTTAAATTTAAATTATAATAACTCATTAAACAATTCTTAAGACTGATCTCAAAGTCATAAAAGATTAATTATATTTAAATTAAATAAGTCAGATACAGAAACTTATTGAATCTGATGTAAAAAGAATAAAGTATGCTTTCATTGTAAAAAGTTCTTGCATATAGTTAAAGATTACTGAGACAACAAGAACACTGATAAGAATAAAGATAAGAGTAAAGATAAGAAGAAGAAGAAGAATAAGAAAAAAAGTAAAGATAAGAAGAAGCTGAAGATTGTTGAAGTTGATTTAAATAATTTGAAAAATTAAAGTTATTTGTTAGATATATAACTCATGATAGCTGTGCTATTAGTGTGGTGCCACCTTTTAACAGGTTATGAGCTCAGGTTAGTGTGTGATAACTTGCATAAAGTGGCGCCTAGGCCACCTCTGCTGGTGGTTCAAGTTCATGGTGAGGAAGTAAGTTCAAAAGATTATGAGTTTGAACTGCTGTCTGTGTGCACTCTTTACACCTGTGGGTTGGTTGCGGGCCGATCGCGGGTTAGGAAAAGTGTTAGATATATAACTCACAATAGCTGTGCTATTAGTGTGGTGCCACCTTTTAACATTATTTATGAATATAGAAGTGTTTATGAACAAGTTGACAGAAACTTCTATTTAACTTAATAATGATTTAGATGAAGCATTTACATTAAATGATCTGAAATTCTTACTATTTGTTAAAAGGTGACACCACACTAATAGCATAGCTATTGTAAGTTATATATCTAACACTTTCTCTAACTCATAATTGGCCCACAACCAACCTGCAGATGTAAAGAGTGCACACAGACAGCAGTTTAAACTTGTAACCTTTGAGCTTACTTTCTCACCATGAACTTAAACCATCAGCAGAGGTGGCCTAGGCGCTGTTTTACACAAGAACACTGCACTAACCTGAGCTCATAACTTATTAAAAGGTGGCACCACACTAATAGCATAGCTATCATGAGTTATATATCTAACACTATTAAGTATAATCTTTAATTAAATCAACACTCTTAATTTAAATGCATATATTCTTGCAGACTGCATTTAAGATGAACTGAATAAGATAAATATGAAAGTATTAATTGATTTGTAAATGAACTGAATATATATCTTTTTAATAGTTATTAATTAAATATCAATTAATATGTTAGATATATAACCCACGATAGCTATGCTATTAGTGTGGTGCCACCTTTTAACAGGTTATGAGCCCGGGTTAGTGCAGTTGTTCTTGCGTAAAACAGCGCCTAGGCCACCTCTGCCAGTGGTTCAAGTCCATGGTGAGAGAGTAAGCCCAAAGGTCATGAGTTCAAACCGCTGTCTGCGCGCACCCTTTACACCTGCGGGTCAGTTGCGGGCCGATCGCGGGTTAGGGAGAGTGTTAGATATATAACCCACGATAGCTATGCTATTAGTGTGGTGCCACCTTTTAACATAATAGTTAATATAAAATCAAACTGCTTAAGATATTCTTATTAAATAAGCAGATCATTTAATTAATTATAAAGCTGATCTTTTATCTTAAGATAAATAGCTTTCAACAATAATTAAAAGTATAAATTGTAAATCTTTAAGAACATAATCTTATTCTGAGATTAATCTAACTGAAAGTCACTAATTCTCAGATTGATTAAGTTATGAACTGTATAACAATTCAGAATTGACAACAGAAACATCATTATCTGTTTTTAAAAAAGTGACAATAAGCTGTAAATGAGTTGACATTAAATGTAATTGAAGAGTACACAGCTATGAAGACACTTCAAAATCACAGAACTGTCAGATACTTATTAGTGATTTAACAGAACTTAAAGAAGTCAGAAGCTGAACTGTTAATTATTATAAATAAATAATTATAAATTATTATTGAAGAGTTTCAATTTATATTCAGATTGACTTTATTAGACAAACTACTATCTAAATAGATATTTAAATATAACATTAACATCAGCAACATTAAATCTGTTAACATAAATGCTTACTTTCTGTTACAGCTACAGCTAAACAAACAGACTAAACAGATAACAGAGTTACTGAATAAAGATTTAATTTGTAAGTTTATAAGTTTATAAGACTTTCTGATTCTGTTTATTAAAAAGAAGAAAAATACATGATGAATGTACATTGATTACAGAGTGTTAAACAACACTACTGTTAAGAATGAATATTCACTTTTTTAAATTCAGAAATGTCTAGATCAAATCAGCAAAGCTTAATATTTAATTAAGCTTAATTTCACTTCAGATTATTATTAAGTTTGTGTAATTAAAAACAATACAAAAAAGACTGTCTTCAATATTCATTACAGTAAATATGAATTTACAGCTATGCTCTTTAAGCTATACAATGTTTTGACAACATTTCAGTTAATGATGAACTTTATATTATGAAACTTACTCAACAAATTCTATTTAATATATCTTAACAACATACTGATCTTTTTCAACTTAATTTCAGATCATTAAAAACACTTATGAATCATTCTCAATATCTTAAAGAAACATAAGCTATATACTAAATTTAGCAAGTGCACTGTTGAGATGAAAATTCTTAAGTTTTGTAAATATATTATGAGACAAGACACACTATGACTGATCTCTATCAAGATATTAATCATTAAGAATTAATCTGCCTCAAAGACAGCACATTATGTATAGCAGTTTCTTGAACTGACTTTATATTACTGATGATTTATACAAGAATTTGCATGAATCACAGCATTGCTATTAGATTTGCTTAAGAAGAACAACATTAAGTTATATATAAAAAAGAATTGACTCATTGTCTGAAATATATTATGTAACAGTGTCTTTCAATAACTTAAGAATGCACTTACATTTAAATTAATACTTATTTAAGTAGCTGTTAAAAGGTAGCACCACACTAATAGCATAGCTATAGTAAGTTATATATCTAACACTCTCTCTAACCTGTGATTGGCCCACAACTGACCCACAGGTATAAAGAGTGCACACAGATAGTGATTCAAACTCATAACCTTTTGAACTTACTCTCTCACCATGAACTTGAACCACTGACAGAGGTGGCCTAGGTGTCATTTTATGCAAGTTATCACGCACTAACTCAGGCTCATAACCTGTTAAAAGGTGGCACCACACTAATAGCATAGCTATCATGAGTTATATATCTAACAGTAGCTGTACACAAATCATTTACTATTGAAACAGACACTTTCAAATAGACAATTGACTGTGCTTTAATGCAGAATAAAATGAATAAGAAACTTCATTTAGTTATTTATGATGACTGAAAGTTACAAGATGCAGAGCTCAATTATTCTGTTTATAAAAAGAAGTTATTGATAATTAAGCATGCACTTTGAACTTGACAGTACTATATTAAAAATGATTATACTATAATTATCATTATAAATTATGAAGATCTACAATATTTAAAGAATACATCACACTCATTTAAACAGCTAGCTCAATAAATTAATAAATTTCAGCAGTATAATCTTGACATTCAATATTGATCTGAAGCTTAAACTATTATATTAGATTTAATTAATTATTAACTCAATTTTATAGAGAAAAACTCAGCAAATAAAGTATTCTTAGATGCTCTGTAAAGACTAAATAATGTGAAATGAAAGAAAGCAATGATACTGTACTTAAAAGATGATATAAAATCTGAAAAGTTACTGCTTTGTAAGCATGTATGTAAAAATGATGTGATAGATCAATTTTGACTGCATTATAATTTAGAATTGAATGACTTATATTTAATTTGAAAGTAAAACAATAATGAAATGTCATTTTTACAGTTTCAGTACTGTGCAGACTTTTTGAAATATATATACTGTTAAAAGATGGCACCACACTAATAGCATAGCTATCATGAGTTATATATTTAACACTTTTCCTAACTCATAATCAGCTCACAACTGACCTGCAGATGTAAAGAGTGCACACAGACAGCAGTTCAAACTTGTAATCTTTTGAACTTACTTTCTCACCATGAACTTGAACTACCAGCAGAGATGACCTAGGCACTATTTTACACAAGTTATTATGCACTAACCTGAGCTCATAACCTGTTAAAAGGTGGCACCACACTAATAGCATAGCTATTGTGAGTTATATATCTAACATATACACTGAATATAAACATTTAGAAGTATTAAGACTGCTAAAAGTCATTTAACTTTGAGCTTAATGACATAAACTATTACAGAATATTAAATTGTTTGTAAAGCATTATCTTAACTGTTAAGTTACTCAATGACTCTGTAAACATTAAGAGATTAAAGAACATTCATATTTAGCTTGTAAGAATTTATTATTGTTTAAAAGATAAGAAATCAACATGATAAACATACTATCTTGAATGTCTTGAGAAAACTACTAAATTATAATAACAATTAATTATGTTACAGACTGATCTGTAACTAAAGCTGTTCTGAATGCAACAGAAGTAACAGTTGCAGATTTTCTGTGTAATGAAATCTTTATAAATTATAATTTACTGAGAGAGTTACTATTCAATAATGATATGAACTTTCTTAGTTATGTTGTAATCTACTATTTGAAAAAGCTCAGAACTCAACATAGAACAATGACTTTCTATTATTTCTGTATAAATGAAAAGATAGAAAATCTAAATGAAATGTTGAGCTTTATGCTTACAAAATATCTTATGAATAAATTAACTCAATTATAAAATAAATACTTATTATAAGCACTTTTTGCAGCTTAAATCTGAGCTCATAATACAACTAAACAGAGCTCATTCTATCTACTGTATAAAATAAATTTACAATTATTAGACAACTTAAACAATCTCTGATTGCTGAAAGAAACTGACTTTAAAGATCAGTTAAAATGAGTTGAGTAGATATAGACAGTTTAAGTAATCATTAATAAAATTCTTTTATGAAAGACTATTGAATTGAAAATGATTTGTGATGAAACAGTGTAATTAAGCACTATAAAGAAAGAAGATTGAGTATTTATACAAAATGAAGAGTCTCAGAAGTTTAAAGCTAAATGATTTGAGTCTTATAAGATATTGAAAACTCATTTATTAGAAACTTATACATTAAAAATGCTTACAGAGCATGTTTTATGAAATTTCATTTATAATAATTAATTTGTGAAAGCACATATCTTTAATGTCAATAAATTTTGAGCTAATTCAAAGCTACAAAGCAGTCTGAAATGAGCTAAACTATTTGTGCAGTAATTAAGTTTTAAAGTTAATGAGATTCTTAAATAGAAAAAGTTACTATTGTCTTTTTATGAAGAACTTTTGATTATATCTTGAGTCAAATGAGATTGCAGACAAAAGAAAGAGCTATATAAGCTCTTAATAAAGAAGAAAGAAGATCTCTTTTAAAAGACAATTTATAAGATATAAAAACATCATAAATGAGTAAATTTATCTGTACTCTCATTACAAAACATTTTAAAAGCACACTGAAGCATTGCTTCTTCTGAACTGATCTTGACTGAAGTGAATAATATAATAAATGCATTACAGAAAATTATTGAAAGCTGTTAGATATATAACTCACAATAGCTGTGCTATTAGTGTGGTGCCACCTTTTAACAGGTTATGAGCCCAGGTTAGTGTGTGATAACTTGCATAAAATGGCACCTAGGCCACCTCTGCCAGTGATTCAAGTTCATGGTGAGAGAGTAAGTTCAAAAGGTTGCAAGTTTGAACTGCTGTCTGTGTGCACCCTTTACACCTGTGGGTCAGTTGCGGGCCGATCACGGGTTAGGAAGAGTGTTAGATATATAACTCACAATAGCTGTGCTATTAGTGTGGTGCCACCTTTTAACAAAAGCTAAAGAGATGTTAATGACTTGACTTCAACACTTATAACAGAAAAGAGATGTAACTGAGAGAGAGTGAAAGTCTTAACATTATATAGTATTAAGAAAAAATTAAATGATTAAAAATAACTCAGTAAAGACTTACAATAATGATATGATGAGTTGAAGTCAAAGTGAACAAGTAGTAAAGCTAAAAAGAAAAGTTAAAAAGTCTTAACTTCAATAAGAATTAACAGTGATTTGATGATGATTTGTGAAAGAAATATAAATTTATATAATCTATGTAAAAAACTTAAGAAAAAGATTCTTGTAAATTAGAAGGTAATAGTATCAGAAGTAAAGCAATTTTATTAATTATCTATTTATTGAAAAAAAAAAAAAGCTATAAGCTGAGTAACATCATTAATGATGATGATGAGAGTAGTGAATGAAGTAGCAACATAATGATGATAAGAAGTTGCTGAGTTGACAGATAAAGAGAATTTAAACTTTACATAATTTAAAATAATAAGTAGTTATTATACTAATATAAATTCATACTTATAAAAGCTACACTGAATACTCTGTGCATCTTAATGACAGTTTGTACATGAACTATAAAGAAAGTAATGATTATTAAACTTAATCTAAATACACACTGTAAATGATCTGTCTTTATGTACACAGTTATTACAGATAGTCAGCTCATGTTTTTTATAAATGTAAGTAACAACAACTTCACAATATGTTTAGTGAGCATAAAAACAATTTAGATTCATATTAATATATAAAATTAACTATTAAATTATTAACAACATCTTGAGCTCAGCTCTGAGCTAACTCTTTAATGATAAATTAATTAAAACATTAAGCAACAAGAAGTTAAGCTGATCAGTAATTAATTCATTAAAGAGAGAAGAGAAAGCAGTATTAGAAATAGAATGCTTAATTAACTTTATATATTGTTAATCTTTAAACTGAAATTGAGACAACAACATATTGAGAGAAGAGTTTTGTAAGCTTTTCTTAAAATAAAAATGATCAGTAATTTTGTAAATGCAATTAGAAGCAGACTTCTTTTAATTTAAGTTGTTGTCATTTGTATCTGATGATGAAGTGACAGCAACATAATGTGAAATATAAATCTTAAGAAATGATCTATAAAACATTAATGATACACTATAAACATATTATGAAAGCTTACATGATGATAAAGCAAATAAAAAATTGATAAGTTGATGAAGTAATGATTAAAAGTTGAAGTGTGATTAAAAGTTAAAGAAAGAAGAAGAGAATTTTTTTTGAAGAGTTGTGACTGATGATATAGACAGACAGTGTAAACAGTGAATAATTTATTTTATCATTATAATAACAATAACCTGTACTTTTAGCTGCTTTTGAATGACAATAGTGATGTGAAGTGAGATAAAATAATGTGAATGTGAATTGCAGACAGAAATTTTATAAAATGTTAAGCAAATCTCTGCATTCACATTAGTGAACTGTTGTGACTGTGTAGTAGAAAAGAATGTGATATCATTGCTTATTTATCTCTTATTAAGCATCTCTATTTATGTCTTAGTCATCATTTTCTATATATACTCTACATAGTGTAAATGAATAGGGACAACTTTCTATGGACCGATTCACAACACGTTGTGACCTTGTTCTTTAGGCCTAGTAGATTCATGTAAGGCTGAGCTAAGTTAGGACCCTTGCACACTGTATAAAATGCCCGCTTTCCCCCCTCCTACAACATCCAAATTGCCCTGATCCTCAACACTAAAATCCACTCTTCAAAATGTCAAGCAACTCAGGAAAATCCAGCCCCTCCGCCAGCTATCCCTACACAACAAACAGCCGCGGAACCAATAGTCAAGGCATCTTTCCTTTCTCCGTTCCAAAACCCCCGAACTAACACCCCACTCCTAGGCAACAGCTACGACAACCGTACCCAACCTGGAGGCGAGGCCTATCATTACAGTAACACTGGTATAGTTCCCCTATCTCCAAGAAAGTCACGGAAATACCAACATCCATCTTCGACACCTATCTATATCGCGAAGAATGAAAGCTAACAGTGTTGATGGAAAATAGATGGATCCTATTACTACAGCAATTCCAACGGCAGTAAGTTCCATGAGAGTAGCGGTGGACAGCAGACATATACTGCGCCGGATGGAAATGTGTACAAGCGTTAGGGGTATTAGAGGGGCAGTGCGAGGAAGGAGGATGGAAATTACCTGGCGGATGTTTTGAAGGGATAGGATTGGAAGTGGGAAATGGGAGATGACTCAATACTCACCCGAAGAAAACTGACAATCAAATGAAAATTCGTTCTCTCTGCATTTCAATATTGAATCTCACTGTGTTTACGTGGGCGTGATGTTCTAAAGCTAATGCCTTGGAAACTTGGACGGATAAGGTATCGAATGGCTTGCGCACACAATGATGCATTATGCTGGTTCGCATATGCGTGGTTGACGGCCATGTACTATGGTTCCGCTGCTTGGTCATCATCCAGATGTCCGCCTTGATCTCTTCGGCACCCTCGTCGTCAGCCACGGTGTCAACCTCGAAGGTCAGCTGCAAACTTGGTCTCGACAATGTTGACTGTCATCTGCCGCCAGCTGGCGATGTGTAGCCGAAGGATGTCAGCCCGAGTACACACCTGCTCCATGCACTGTGTGCGTCGGTTGTCAGCCCAGCCCCTTGCCGTCTTTTCACCACAGATATGGGGATATGACAGCATGCGAGGCGGACTGGTGGAGGATGAGTTGGCAGAGTGGAATAGCAGTCACCAATAGTCGAGCAAGAGATCCCCAATGGGTGCTGGCAAGAGCCAAAGATCATCCTTGAACTTGCCCGTCTGCTGCTGGCCTTTGTGGTATGTGGTGTGCAGCATGACCAGCCTGTGCTTGAGGTAGATGTTTCGCCGCCGCTGAATGTTACGCCAGGTTACAGAAAAGAGCTCGCTCACGCGCAAAGGTTGGCCAGAGCCCGTGTGGTTCAAGACTAAGAGCCTCTTCAGGAACTCGCGGACAACAGCCTCATACTGTTCAATCGCCTACTCGCACCAGATCTTAGTGCCATCCGCGGTGGTATCCAGGAAGGAATCCGGTAGCGGCTTTGAGTCTTGGATAACAGTTAGCAAAGACCTCATTAATTGGCTTTAGAAGCTCAGCGTTCTCCTGGTACTGGCTAAAGAATCAGTCAAAGGCATCAATGTCCACGTTACCCTTCAAAGTCCAAGGATGCGTCATCGGAAGGCCCTGGGCCCCAAGTATCAGCTCATCATATAGTAGGTGCTGGGCCTGCTTGAATTTGGAGAGCAACAGCTGCGGCACATGATCGATATGCAAATCAACGTCTCCATAGATCAGGACCTTCTTGTCTGTTTCCCATCATGCATGATGCGGCCCAATAGCCTCCTTAGAGACTGTGAACAGCAACAAGTGCCAGCCGAGGATATTGCCTAACAGGAGTCTCAGTGTCTTGCTTGAAGAACCGCTCGCAATACTGCTCAATACACTCAAGCGTACTCCCGATCTCCACCTTCTCTAAGCAGACACTAGCCTAGAAGATGATCAGCTGCACAACCCAGATCACGCCAGACAAGCAGCTGTTGTAATTGCTCGGCTCTTTCCAAGTCTTGGTGTACAGCTTGACACTAAGCATGGTGCAGAAGCGGAGCAGTGGGGAGCTGTACCGCTTGCCTCCAAATTTGTGGCAGATAAGCGCCATTGAGAGGACCGACACGGCATTTCTCGGCGCAGGCCAGTCTTGCTCAACAGCGCTGTGGAAGGCCGCTTTCCTACGCCTTTTCTTAGGTATCCATGAGCTGGATGCAACTTTCAAGGATCCGGCGGCCCTTATCGGCCGTGCTGAAGTGGCTGCCGCGGTAAGTCCGCCCGAGGACTGCTTCCAGTAGCCAAAGTTGGTTTTGAGCGTGCCTGCCTCCTTCTTCGGGTCGAACCCCCTGGGCTTTGCCCACAGCAGCAGTGTGGAAGCGGCTCAACGGCAGCTGCCGTGGCCAGGTCAGCATGCAGTCGGGCCGTCAAAGCACCAGCTGTGCGTGAACAAATCAAGCTGCATTCTTGTCAGCCCTAGTCATTTAAAGGTATAAGTGACTCACGTCGACCCCGCCGTTGAACTCCGTAATGAACTCCTTGCTCGCGGTAACAGTCTTTTGAATGTGAGAGAAACATACTCGACTCTTCTCCTTCGTAGCCGCAGCCTGCGCTGTAGACATGATATTCTTGATCTGGAGCCGATTGTAAGCCAAGGGGACGGGAGATATGCCACAGAAGTCCCTTACTTGCCTGCCATTGCGCTTGCTATTAACTAAAAGCTGCACCTCCGCGGCACTGATCCTCGCTGGTCCTTGAGATGCCATACTTAAGAGCATACGACGGGTTGCATACACTGTCCGCAGCGTGAAGTTGCACAGAGGAATCCTAGGTGTTCGACGAGAAATTCGCGTAAGGCGAATCATCGTCCGCAGCGGGAATCTGCACAAAGGAGTCATCTTGATGCCCTTCCTCTTCCGCCCAGGTGATATTTCCATTCGCGTCGCTGTGGAAATGTCGGTTGTATGTGGCATCCAATTTCCAATATGACCCAACTGCTCCGCCGCTGCGGTCTTCTTGTACGGATTTGGCTTTGCTGTTGCGTCCGCGAGACGATGAGGATTTGCGCTTCTGACTACTGCTACTTGCGGAATCATCTGACGAAGGTGGCGGGCGGGACTTGGCCAGCTGGGAGGTCGTCTTCCTATTCTCCTCGAGGAGGCTGTCCAATGATTTTCGAATCTCTTTCAGGCGCTTGTCTTCCCCCCAGTCGATGATGTTCCGGATGTACTTACGGAATGCCACGTATTGCTCAGGCTCCTGAAGTAAGAAACTCTTAACTTTCCGCATGTAGTAATCAAGGTCGTTATGCCCCCACGAGATGTAGAGTCGCGCCTCCGTGCCGTTCATGGCGATGCTGAATGCGGCACTGTCAATCGGCCGGACCTTATCGCTCTTGCATTGCCTTAGCTGGCGGTTGAGTCGTTCAGCAATGTTGATGCATGATGCAGAGCCTCCAAGACATTGATTCGTCGCCACCCACATACTCCCAGACCCTCCAGGACCATCAGCCTTGAACTCGATGACAAAGAACGGATACACCAGGCCCTGAGTATTGGCTACCATCTCATTTCCCATAGAGCGAAGTTGGGCTTGTTGCTGGGGAAATGCTCCAAGGCGGTTATATCCATAAAGCATATCAGGCCAAGGAGTGCTAACCTTAAGCTTGGATCCGACATCTGGGACAGCATGTTTGGCCATTGGATTTCTGTCAATGCGCTGTAGATTATCTGATGGTTCGGGATTAGGGAAGACATTGGCATGGAAATACTTTTCCACTTCGGATTCTCCAGCACCTTTCTCAAGTTGATGCAAACCCGCGTCGTGCCTGACTTGATCCGATGATGGGCCTGGAGAGTTACGGTCCTTGCCAACATCATAAACAAGTTTGACTATATATTCCGGGAATTCCTCGTTGACATCTCGTATGTAGATATTGTTCTCAGCCAAGTTATTGTCCCGGTAATAGGGGTCCTCAACAAGGCTCTTTCGACTTGAACCAGTAGAGGCACCACTCATATCTGATGGCGCGACTGATGGGCCGTACCAGGACACCTGTGAGTCGTGCTCCGCATCTGCTCGGTACGAACGTGACCTAGTAGAAGCAGGTGTCGGTGGCAGAGCGAATCCATCAGCATCCCGTGTGTACCCCATATTCGGCGCCGATTTTGTAAGTCTCCTAGGGATAGGTTCGCCGTCTGAGTGACCAAGAAGAGTATCCGACCGGCAGTGTCTTTCTCGGTAGGATTCAGACTCGAGCCACTCGGTAACAAAACTATCGACAGACTCAGGACGGTATCTTTTCCGAGCAGGACTCGAAGGGAGCTGGTCGAAAGAGTCTTCGAGGAATGATGCGTGTGGACGCTTTAGAGGGAGAGGCTTTGGCTGTTGTTGTATAGTCTGCAGGAGCTTCTCCATTAGTCGTTGACTGGTATGAGGGAACGTTGCCTTACCTTGGCCGCCTGCTCTGCTTCCACGGTCTCAATTCGGAGTCGCTTCGTCGTGGCAGGTTGTGGTGAGGAAGAGTCAAGCTTGTCGAATTCTGCGAACGAGCGTTTCGGAGGTATTGGCCGAGGTGACCTCGATTCTATCATGGTCATGGCAGGAAACGCCTGGCATTTCAACACAACCTGGGAGTTACCGCCCTTCTATTTTAGAGGGGTCGTAGCGTGGAGTAACACGCGTGCGGTGTTGATGTTAGGTGAGGAGGTTCGGAAGGCCAAAATTTTGGACAGGTATGTCGCATCCTGTATGCTCAAAATCCAATCAAGCGATTGGGAATTTGGTTGGTCGCGACACAATGAGGGTGTTTGTTGACGGGCCGGGCATGTTTCGAAAAGCACTGGTCGAGAAGACGTCCTTGCTAAGCACCTCATTTAGTGTAATGAGTCATAATTCGGGGACAGAATTCGCTACGGGAAGCACGACCGGCGCAGGGTGGCAGGAAAATGAGGGCCTAGAGCCCGCGGCTCTAGCCAGGAAGAAAAGTAATACGGGGGCTCGAATCGTACCGACGTCAAATGAAAACCTGTGCACAATAAGTTTGAAAAGGGTCCTTGGAAATTCGATGTCAACTCAAACTTCCACAGATTCATTTATTTTCTAGTTCTGTGGCCAAGGTACGCAAACTAGCACATGAAGTGGCTCTTCAAGCCTTAGGCAGCAAAGTTGAACTGATGCCACAATTCTGCCAGAAGGATTGTAGGTGGAAGCGGGTTAGGATTAGGTGGTGAGACTTGGTGAAAATTTCGCGAAAAACTCCTCCCACCTCACCCCACCTCACCACACCCACCACCCACATCGATCACCCCCTCCCTCCACCACACACCTCAGCACTCCCACCTCACCACCATCATCCTCATCCACACCGATCATTTTCATCCACACCAACATGAGGCATCACAGAAGAAACCACCATCGCTTTGTTTCCAAGCCTGACGGGTTGACGGCACACAAAGACCTTTATGCAAGCGGACACCAGGCCAAGCGAAAAGCGTTACGCTCTAAACCTGAATGGGATGAAAACCATCATGACCGTTACACACCATCCTCATGTGGGCGCAAGGGCCAGCGAAAAGCGTTATGCACCATCACCAAGGGGCAACACAAGCGAAAAGCGTTATGCACCATCACCAAGGGGCAACACAAGCGAAAAGCGTTATGCACCATCCCCAAGTGGGCGCAAGGGCAAGCGAAAAGCGTTATGCCCCATCACCAAGGGGCAACGCTAGCGAAAAGCGTCACGCACCATCGCAGAGGCGCAGCCCACAAAACTCCACCCTCATGTCCCTGTCTCAAGTCCCGCGGGGATTCGAAAACCCACCCGCACATGTGAAGCATCATTAACTACCTTATCACCCGTCAAGCCTCATCCACACCTCTATCCTTAATGAGTAATTCCAACGTACATAGACTGGAATTATTTGTTAGTGCTGTGATTTTACCGACAGGCGGGTATTTCTCAAAATGGGGGGTACACTGGAATTATTTTCGCAATTGATTGTAATTAGGTTCCGTCCCGAATTTGATAAAGCTTTGGTGAGCAAAGTTGAAGTTTAACTTTGAAATTATTAATTGCACTTTTCAGATTTACAAGATCCGTCGTGGTTGTCATAATGCAACTGTTGCAAAGTTGGGTGTCAGAGGGTTTGGTTACCGTTGCGATTTTTGCATGCAACTGTGCAGTAGAGTGTAGACCCGCTCAATAAATAATAGCAGGAGATTTGGGGTTTCTTTGTATTTACCATATCATTGTGCGCATCAGAAGAAGCTATG
>JAABUY010000491.1_pt1 | contig 67794 bp, 89 predicted proteins | sample 5560271 | NCBI WGS metagenome assembly JAABUY01 (sample SAMN10711886, study PRJNA513374) | rock metagenome | isolation source: Antarctica rocks | place: Antarctica: Victoria Land, University Valley | reverse complement strand
TATATAGTTATACTGTCTATTCAGTTTTATGCAAACTATTTGTTTATTGTGATTTTAACATCAAAACACTGAATTTGAGTGTGATTTTCAAAAAAAAGTTGCAAAAAGTTCTGAGCGAACCGAGGAGTCAACATTCTAGGAATTGCTGTATGTAAACACTTGTTCTCGGAGTCCTAAGTTATGCTCTTGAAAGGCTGCGCGCTGGTGGAATGGCAAAAACAACTCGAACTAAGTGAAGTTTCCGGAGTACGAGCTTAGAGATATTAATAACCACCTGAAAGGCCTGAAAGGAGCTGAGAGAGACACAGCAGAGAAGGGATCGTTTCTGAGTTCCCTTGCAGTCGTACTGGGTACTCATACTTCGTACTCCAACTTCGTACTCTCTATCTCGTACTCGTACTTCGATATATTGTCGGGCTCTGTGGACTGATTCGAGCTTCAAATATTATTATATGCTTCTATAACTGTCACAGCGCTCTGATTACAGACATGGAGTCATAGATAGGGAGGGTTTAATATCGGCCCAGGTCCGTGACAGCGACCATGACCGAAACTTCGATAGAGCCACCCTATGGCGGCTACACCCGTTTCGAGCTCGAGCTGGAGGTATGGTGATACTATTTCCAGCCAACACAACTGTATACTGACATCGCGCTCATCGACAGTTCGTTCAATGCCTTGCCAATCCTTGGTATCTCAACCACCTCGCGACGCAAAAGCTGCTGCAAGATCCCTCATTCGTGGCCTATCTCAACTACCTACAGTACTTCAGTAGGCCCGAGTACACAAAATACCTGATGTATCCGGGTCCAACTCTCAAGGCGCTGCAGCTGCTGCAGCAAGAGCAGTTTCGAAAAGACATCCTGAGCCCGGAGACCGTGGCCAGATTGATCGAAGGCGGTGTGAATGCGACTTTGGGCGATGCAGCGGCCACAGTGATCGGCGGTGCTTCCTGAGCACGTTTCAAAACGCCTTGGCACTTGCCGTTCTCCAATGTCGACGTCCGAGGGAATGAGTGGGATGTTTGGAGCGACGGAAGTTCGATGACGGAGTCGCGGGATCCACTGCTGTATGAAGATGCCTGTCTCTAAGGTGGTGCTACCTTACCACGACGGATTAGGAGACTCTATCATCTAATTCTCTTTCCACCGTGTACCACATGTCGTGCACTAACCAGCATGAGCCCAGTCTGTGATCCATGGTCGCAAGTTCCTCGCAAATGGAGCGTGTGTATTTACCTTAAGAAACGTGGTCATCGGTTCATCAGCACTACGTATCTGAACCTGGTAATAGAACGCTCGAGCTCCCTCGCAGTCTGCCGAGGGACATTGTGCTGGAGGTTCGAGGTGTGTTAGCAGTGCGTTGGAAGAGCGTACAGAATACATGAGGGCTTCATAGCTCTGGAGAGTTTCCGACGCCTCAAGATTACAGATCATGAACCTACCATCAGTCTGATCCACATTATCCCACGACCCTTTTCCACCAATCACGTCTTCGACTTCTTTGCGCTTCATCTCTTTACGCTCATAGTACCGCTTATCGAGTAAGAATTGGTAGGGGCATGTCCTGCATTCGAGTCGGTTCCGTCCATTCGGGTAGTCTGGCTCGTCTTGGTTGTAGGGGGCTCGAGATACAGTCAAGGTGTTGCTGCAACAAGGACATACTACCAATGTTAGCACAGTCCCTCAATCTCTTGTTCTTGGTTGCCCACATAGAAGCATTGTCACGCTGTTTTCCCCCCAATTACGATACGTTCATTGGAAGAAGATTACCGTAGATAGCGATACTCGTATCTACGGCAAGTGGGTGAGCACCGCGATGCAAGTACGGAGGCCACAGTTCACTTGAGATGCAAACTCTATCTGACGTATCCCTGTCAAACGTTGGTGACCTGCAACATCGTGGTTGAAAGGGCGCATGTGTCCCGACCAGAATAGCAACAACGGGCTCCCTAATCCTCGACCACAACAAACAAACAATACTTCCAGATTTTATAAATATCAGGGTTTTGCTCAGAACAGACGAACATTTATCCTAGTCCACAGCTTTGAACTGTGAGCGTTACTCAACTAGAAGGATCGTAAAGCCGCTGCATAAGCTCAAGATGGGTGACGAGGTATGCAAGTGCCATGCATACAGCACACTCCCATCACTCCACTCGGAAAATTCTCGAGCTACACGAACCCCAGCTGATACACCCACGCAGGGTGCCTCGCCGCGCGAGCTCCTGCTCGAAGCCTGCCGGCGCAACAACACTGACCTCCTCTCCGAAGTCTTCACCTCTCTCTCCAAGTCGCCGTCGGAAAAGCAATCGTCCACGGAGCGGATCGCGCATCTACTGAACACCGCCACCGACGGCATAGGGAACTACGGTCTGCATCTCGGGGCCACGTACGGAAGCTGTAAGTCAAACATGCTCTCCAGACCTTCCTCGGAAGAGAACAGGCACCGTGGGACAGGGCGTTGATGCGTGGATGCGCGGCAGATGCGGTCGTCGATATGCTGTTGGATCAGGAAGGGCTGGAGGTGGATCCGTTGGACAGGATGGAAGGAGACACGCCGCTGCACAAGGCGGTACGGTTCGTCAATGGACTGCCGAGCGGCGATTGGGACGACGCCAAGGCGATGGCGGAGTTGCTGCTGGATGCAGGTGCTGATCCGAGGTCAGTCGTCGTTGCAGTCAACCTTGCGCTTGAGAGAGACTGTTGTGGCGAATGGGTCATGGCTCCCGGAGAGGGAGGGCGTTGCTGACACTCGCTCGGTGCAGGATACGTAACAAAGCTAAGCTCAAGCCGTTCGAGCTGGTTGACCCACGAAACACGGAACTCAGAAGTATACTCCGGAACGCGGAGTTCGCGATGATGGCGGGGGATGACGTGGTGGACAACGAAGGGGAAGAGCAGGGCCCGACCGGTAGCGCGAGCGACAGCGAGTAGCTGGCGGTACATTGCTGCATTGCTGCGGTGACGCCGCCATTAACGATCTTTCCTTTCTTGCACTTGCGGCGTTGAAAAAGCGAGTGTGGCTTGGTGTTTAGAGTACCAGGTGCTGACGAGCGGCATAGATGAGCTATCTCTAATGTTTAGCATGGCTAATAGATCGATGATCAACAAACAGGTCCCACTTGCAGGTAGACGATTGTTGAAGCAAGCCACCGGTGAAGACATTCAGACAGCAGATACCTAATGTTCGGAGGCAGGCGTGTTTCATATGTCTCGGTCAACTCTTAGCTGACAGTAAAGGAGATTTACTTTTATAAGATATGGCAGGCTATGTTGATTGTCTAACTAATGAATCTCTGACCTGGCACATCCGTCCATGACTGCGACCAAATCCATACAATATACCCATGATTCCTTCATCGGCGTGGTCATACTAGATAGAAACCGCGACTTGGATAACAACATGTCAGCTCGTGCCACCTGATCCACGGAACACTACAGTATTCCAACCAGGCCCACAAGTCCAACGATCGCAGCGATCCTGCCGCCTGCCACCTCTCCCGTCTTTGGAACAGCACCGCCAGTGAATTGAGATGGAGCGACAGATGTTGTGTTAACAGGCGCAAAGGGGGAAGGCGTCACTGTCGCGGAAGAGGGGACTGGAACTGGGATCGGGACCGTTGGAATGTTGTCGGTGCGCTGCTGGACGATGCCGGAGCGCTCGGAGGTACGTAGGTGCTGCTGGTGTCGGTACCGGAAGGGCTGGGACCAGGAGTTGTGCTGCTGCTAGAGCTAGGTACCACGGACGAGGTGTATGAGAGGGCAGAAGTTGATGTGGAAGATAGTATCAGCGGTACGGTAACGGAATTGACGATGGTTCTGACCGTCGACTCGGTCAAGGTGCCGCCGGCACCGGTACACAACTCGCCCTGTAATGGAGGCGGTCAATCCCCCGAGCGTTTTCGTGATAGTCTCAACGGGGTCCACGTACGATTCTGCAACATCCGCTTGGATTGCAATAGTCGCCGATAGGGCAGATCACTAGGCGAAGGAGGTTCAACTGGTGGTAGTATGAGCGAAATTGAACGTGGGCATACCTCCAGAACCATATCCGCAACAAAGATATTGGGTGGGATCATAGCAATGGCCTGGGGGGTCACAGGTCTGCGTGCCTGGATAGTCGACGGGGCAGTTGGCAGGGACGAGTTGCCGGCTGAACAGGACTCCTGGTTCTTCGAAATGGCTCGCAATGGCTGTGTTAGCTAGCAGCGTGGAAGCAGCGAGGAGAGTGGAACGTTGGATCAACATCTTGGGACTTGAGACTGAAAGTGCCAAAGCAAATGATAATAAATGGGCGGGAACGAAGTGTATAAGAACCGCACGTTGGATGTAGTTCAAGGTTGCAAGGAACAGATGTGGAAGACGGAGGGCTTTATGTCCAGCCAGAACCGCTCAATTCAAAGCCTGCTCTGATGACTTTCGCCTCATGTCCAGCAGCTGTATTGGCAGCCTCCAGAGTCGGTTACAAAGCTGTGGTAGGGTGCAAATCGCAACCTGCAGGTCCAATATCTGTCACCATAGCTGGCGCCCTTCCATGCTCATTCTTGCATGACCCGGCTCCTCACCATTGTGGGGTGACTCTTGCAGTCGGGAGGCTAGAGCCTCCTGAATCCATATCCGGCAAGATTCCCATTGGTTAATCTACATTTGACAACCCTCTGCCGGCATCTTTGACTTCAGGACGGGCATTTATTTGGCCGTGCCAAGTAATTCTCCGGCCTTTCCCCATATTCAGTGATTCTTCAGCTCATCAAAGACGTTGTTGTGGCGTCCAATGCTTTTACACCTGTCCTGGAAGCCGAGCGTGACGTTGGCCTGCATGAGGCAACCTCAATTTCTGGCAACTCGTATTCAGATACCTTAGTACCTTACCTCTCAACAAAGGTTTCTGAAAAATCTTTCGCCAGATTTGAGAATTTCTAATGCTGATTTAAGCAGGACCTTTTCTAAAATCCCAAGCACCATACTTTCACAATACTTGTGATTAAGCAAAAATGCACCACAAATACTTCATAATGTGCTGTAAAAGAGTGAGAACATAATCTGAGATGTTTCATATGTCTTATTTTGAAATACTAATAGAAACAATTTCTTCTCAATTTTTTCAGTCAGTAGTCATTCATTCAGCATTTATAATCATCAAACTTTTTCTCTTTTACAGTAAGCAAAAATAAGTTCTCTTGATATCCTTTGATCATCTAACTTATACAGTCAATATCAATTAACTTTTGCGCACTGTATATGTGATGGAAAGATCCTGGGATAAGAAAGTGGTGGACATGTTCGCCAGCGCTTCGGCGACAGGACCTTGGAGATCCGAGGTGAAGATTACAAGGTGGATCGTGGCGCCCCTGGTAGGGCATTCTACAGATATTCAGTGGTGCCGAGAGAAAAGCAAAGGCGCGGATTGGGAGCGTGAACACTGGTGTGTGGACTGACAGGAGGCTGACCACTGTGACCCAATGGGCTGACCATGTTTGGCTGTTATGGTGCATTGATGCCAAGGAGAAAGTGGCTGTTCTTTCCAAAGAATTCCCGGATGAACTTGAGGTCTTTGCCCCGTGTATATGGGATGGCATTGAGGAGATTGGCGAGATTGGCTGTGGCTGTCAGCTTCAGATGTTTCAAGCTCTTTCACTTGGCGCTGAAGCATATTCTATCCAAGATATTAATGTACATACCAGACAACATTGAGGCTAAATAGATATCTAAGCTTCAAGAACCAATATGTCTCACAATTTTTCTTTCTTCTCAGCAGATGGCTCCTGTCTTTCAATACTCTCGTCATCTTCTCCAAGACCAATCTTACTCGTATCAAATCCTTTGCTCTCAAGGTAGGCTGTGAATTTGATATCCTCCATTGTAATAGTGTCCTGTCCAATGTGAGGTAAGAAGATTAGCGCTAGGAGGGCAGACAAACAACACAAGCTCGATGCGACCCAGAATGGGTATTGCGCCTGCTTCACCAGGTCACTACCACCAGCAGCCTCGATATATGGGAAGACTTTAGTGCCAACAAAGGCACCAATCTTGCCAATAGCCGCAGCAATACCGTAATACTGGCCCCGAATACCGGTTGCTGAAGTCTTAGACGCAATGAGACCAATGTTGTCGCCGGGTCCAAGTTCACCGAGGGAGAGGAAAATACCGTAGACAACTACGAAAGAGGCGACGTTTCCAGGCTGGGAGAGCGTGCCATATAGACCAGCCATGATGAATCCGACAATCGCTTGAAGAGTGACACCAATGATAAGGGCAATTCGCGCACCGATCCAGTCAGAGAATGGACCACCAAGCATGGCACCAGGAATATAGAAGAGGTTAATGACAGTGTTCCAGCCGAAGACCTTGTAAAGTGGAGCATTCCCAATAACATTGTAAACAATGGTGGAGGAGTAGATGCCAAAAGCAAAGGCGGAGAACTAGAGAATACGTTAGACATATTATGCATCAAGTCAAGAATGGCGTCACAAACATCGTAGAGAAACCAAATAGTGCCAACAACAAGGAGGCGTTTCCAATAGTATCTGACCACGAGCCCATACGGAATTTTGACATTCTTCATAGAGTGGCGCTTGAATTCCTCGGGTTCCTGGAGTTTGATTCGCAAAAGAAGCAAGACAATTGGGGGCACGACACCGAGACCAAGGGCAACTCGCCAGGCGGCACGAAGATGGTTCTCAGTAAAAATCAGAACCAGGACATATGGCACGAAGGCGCCAATGACGAAGCCCCAATCGATGGCAACGTTCGTGAACATAATAAACCAGGAGTTTCGTGTACCAGACTTCAGCTCACCCGAGGCTTCAGCGGCAGCGACACTACCAGCAGGGTATTCTCCTCCGATGCCTATGCCAACGAGGAAACGATATGCTATGAGCGCAGATATCATGCCTTCGAGGCTACCACCAGCACCGTATGCGCCCGCGCTGAGCGCTGTGAAGACAATCATTATAACAGTCGATACGAGGAGGGAGTTCCTTCGCGACCATTTGTCACTGGTATACCCAAAGGCCAGTTGGCCGAGGACAATTCCAACGAAGCTTATGGCAGGAACATTACTCTGCTGGGGCGACTTCGAGTATGCCTTTCCATAGATTAAGCCGAGCATGGTTCCGACAGATCCAATGACCTATCGAGTGTGAGACAGGAGCAGTGCAAGATGGGGAGCGCAGACGTACACTTTGAATGTAGCCCTCAGCGAAAAGACCCGAGCCAGCAGCTAGGACGGGAAACACCTTCTGCAGCTGGGTCTTGGGGATTGCGGCGAGAGGATCCTCATTGATGGCGGCATCAGGGGAGTCAACTATCGCAACCGACTTCTCCTGGTTCTTCCTACTGAACATGTCCGCCGTGTATTAGGAGCTCGAATGAAGAAGAGGTGTCAGTCACGTCAATGCTGCGGTAGAGCTGGAGAGTGAAGTAGGTGAAGAAGAATAAAATGAAGCCGAGGCTGGAGAATACATATATGTCAGTGGAACAGTAGCAAGAGGAGGTCGAGGCTAAGGGCGGGGGCCAATCGCAATTCGGAAGGTGTAGACACTCGGTCTAGCAATGATAGTGGCGGGTGACGCATAGACATGACGCGAACTGTGCAGGGGGAGCTCTCTTTGAGCCTGTAAGAATGCAAAGTTAAGCCATGCGCTGCACACTGTGACCTTCATTCAGAGGCCCACAGATCTGTCACAAGGGACCTAACACTGTCCTGCCTGGTAGCCTAGGTAGGCAGGCTACCACCTTGTGACCTTTTTTTGTGTGTACAGAAAAATAAATGACCACAAACCACTCAGCCTACCAACTTTTTAAGAAACAAACCAGTAAGGTAGGCTGATCTGTTTGAGGTGAACTGCAAACTTTTGTATATCTTTTCATTTTTGTCTGACAGTGTGCACAATTGAAGACTCTATATTAAAGATAATGAACATAAAGACATTATGTCATCATTGTTATAAGATGGTAAATTTAAAAACACTGTAACACTGTTACTCTACTATAAGTTACAAAAATCATAGTAGTGTTATCAAGTTCTGCACCCACCTTTGGCCTGTAAGGTAGTACCTTAGCCCTGAAAGTCCACTATTAGCCTAGTGTAACTCTTTCGTCTGAACTGCACCCTCTGCACGCCTGAACCATTTCCGAGACATCACAGCAATTCCAAAGTTACTGTAGCAACATTCAACTTCTGTTGGTTTCATACTATCGTGCATCGAGGAGTTGTGTGATATGATGATGTAAAAATAGATATAAAATAGCACGATGGATGCACCCTAGGTGTTTACTAAGGTATTTGCGGCAAGGTATAGACGGGCTTAGCAAATGCTACCGTATACGAGGCTCATAGCATATATCCTCTCGTGATGAAGCTTTGCTTTTATGGACTATATTTGTACCTTAGGTCGTTATCAAAGGACCTGATTGATCAGCACTGCCATCGCTGTGCCTTCATGATCCCGTATTTTGTTGACTTTTTTCTTATTGAAATGGGATGATTTGCATCCATTTGGATTAGCCTGGACGCTCGCTCATGTTTTTCTGAATAGCATTCTCTTAGACGTCTCTGGCTAGCCTTGCAAGGATTTGATCAGCTCGGAGGAAGTGGCTTCTGGCACCTTTCTTCAGTATAAATCCATTCATTATGCGCTGCTGTCTCCTCACAGACACCCGTTATCAACCTTCCTGAGGCTTGCCTGGACGTTTACACCAAGCTTCAACCGCATCGACCAAGCCAACACGTCTAAGCACAGAGATGGCACCCCTTACCAGCATACTTCTCCTCTCGCTCATCTCCCTCTCCTACGCTCTCCCCGCGCCGGCCCCGGACGCAACGGCCGACCTCGTCCCGCGCTCCTGCATCACGCTGGCGCCCTCCAAAATCAGCATTCTACGCAAAGCGTACCCGGACACCCCGTCGACGGGCTCAACCTTCGGACTGGCCCGCACCGGCGGGGCCAACTCCAACACCATCGAATCGGTCGTCACCTTCGACTACATCCCAGCCGGCTCCACAGGCTGTATGCTGCAGCTCCAATACCCGCCCCTCGCCTCCGACAACCAGATCGCGTCGGGGACAGGCACGCAGGCCGACGTCTGGAGCACCAAGCCTTCCGGCCTCGGCGCGACGTGGAACAACCCGCCCGTTAAGGATCAGTTCATCGCGACCACCATCTTCCCGACGCAGAAGAGTACCCAGGTCTTCAAGACCATCCTGGCCAGCAACTCGTGCAGCCCGACGATGAGCTTTTTGTTCCAGTTGAGCGACTGGCAGCAGGGGGCCGGGTACGTCGACTTTTACAATACTCTGGGTGGCAAGCAGGGCCTGCATCCTATCGGTTTTTCGATGATCTTCGACTGCTGAAAAGGCCCGTGGCGAGGACGAGATACTTTAAATGGCAAGCTATAGCTTCAGCCGGCGTGTAGGTAGTATGTGTAGCGACGTCTCTCACTCGCCCCATGTCAAGATTGATGATTTGTTATAGTGGGAATTATTGAGATGAAGACAAGAATACAAAACAAAGCATCGTTCAACCTGAAACGCTTTCTTAACGTAAATCAAAGCCCTTATTGGTCTTAAGTGGCATTTATCCGTCCTTTTCAAGGCAGCATAGCTTATATATTGGACCAATTCGATCCGCGTATCCGCAGTATCGTAGGTGTCAACAGTTCGGATCGCCGTTACGGTATACCCACTCATATTCAAGAGGCCTCGATTAGCTGCAATGACGGTGATACTCTGTAAAAAAGATATGGCCGTCAATACGCGGAAGCGCGTTGCATTTTCTTCTTCCAGTCCTATATGTCGTACCTTAGGGTTGTCCGGACATTGACTGAATCACTAATTCCGTGCTAATGGAACAGTCGACTGTGACGTCATGACGATCAGACCGCATCAGGCCATCGTATCACCCAAGATCCGCACCACTGCTGCTACTCTGAGATCCTACATACGCACTTTCAATCAGTATCCGCAACAATGAGCGTCTTATCCACTCTTAACCAGGTCTTCGGCCTAGGTAAATTCGACGACAACAGGTGAGCACCGCACCCAACTTCGATTCTGTGTATGCCTTGTGTGCAATCAGTCTGATATCCCTGGCGCAGCCATCCTATCCACCCTTCCACCGTCCACTTTCCCATTGCGTTCCTCAGCTTGGCTTACGGCCTCGACACGCTCTATGGACTCACGACACACTACGACATCTCCGCCCTTCGTGCCGTGGTTCCTCATCTCGCCGAGATCTCTCGAATCGCGTACTTCTCGAACCTGTTAGGCATCGTTACGGCCATCCCTGCCGCCCTCACCGGCATCTCCGAGCTCTACGCCATGATCTCTTCCAAAGGTATCTGGCAGAAAATCCGGAACGAATCCACTGGAGAAACAGTTTATGCGGGCATGAACCCCACTGTGCGTCATGGCCTCGCACACGGTGCGCTCAACGACGTTGCTCTTCTCGCGTCGGTGTACAATTGGTGGACGAGGCGCAACGTGCCAGGCTACACGCCCAGCGGCATGAACGTGTTGTTGAGCATGGCGTTGTTGCCCTCGTTGATGTTTTCGGCGTATCTGGGTGGAGCGATGGTGTACAAGTATGGGGTTGGTGTGATGCGCATGGGCGAGGCGGTGAAGATCAAGAAGGATATGGAGAGGGATGAGGTTAGGAAGACGGAAGGGCAGACGCAATACTTGGAGAGAAAGGATCAGTGATATATGTGAGGGCTGGAACCATGCTTTGGATGTTGTCTTGAGCTCGGATCCCGGTACATAGTGATTTCCCCGTTCATATTATTTTGGCAGGATTCTATCTGCTCTGATCATTCAATGCCTTTTTGTCAAATGTGAACTGGATCCAATAACCAGGGGTATACCGTAGAGATGCCCTGAACGAAGCGTTGGAAGCATCTAGCGCAACCGCACAACACGTATCGACGCGTTAAGTGGGGAAACCGCATCACATAACCGAAGCTTGAGAGCCTTAGCTCACAGCAAGTTTGATTATAGTTGCCCTTCATTTCTCCACACATACAACATGCCATTGATTCGAAAACGCCGCGCTGTGAGTATGACCTCCATTGACTTACACGGCGTCTTCCAATCCAAACTAAAAACCCTCAGCAACCCGACGAGGAAGCTTCGACCCCAGCCTCGCCTCCCCCGTCGCAGCGTCGCAATACCCAAAGCCGGCGGCAGCGCGCCGTGTCTGAGGACAATGACGCAGCCTCCAGCGGGTCCTCCGCCGGCGAAGGCGAAACACAACTCGATGGCACGCAGACACAGGACACTGGGGATGGTGGCACGCGAGACCAGATGGTCAAGAAGATGGTGCGCTTGGCTTTGGCGTGCGAGTATTCGCGACAACCCATTAGGAGGGGCGATATTGGGTTGAAAGGTGTGTGTCTGCCTTGACTACACGGACGTGTGGGGCGACAGTTGGTCAAGACGCTCCAGTATTAACATGCCTGAGGTTGTAGTTCTGGGCACGCATGGAGGCCGGCAGTTTAAAGCTGTATTCGAAGAAGCGCAGAAGCAGCTACGGGACAAGTTTGGGATGGAAATGACTGAGCTACCGGTCAAGGAGAAAGTCACCATCAGTCAGAGGCGAGGTATGGCCACGTTCTTTGGTCTTTCTCAGCACATCGGATCGGGCATATTCCGTATCAACTGGTGCTCAGGCTCACTCTCCATGCACACCCAGCCGCCCAACGCACCGAAAAACAAGCCACCACTACGAAAACCTGGATCCTGACCACAACTCTCCCAGCAAAGTATCACAACGACCCCGCCATCCTCTCGCCTCCTCTTGTTCCCACCTCCAGTGCGGAATCAACCTATGTCGCGCTCTATACTTTCATCCATACGCTCCTTGCGCTCTCCGCGGGCGGCTCCATTGCTGAAACCAAGCTCACCCGCTATCTCCACCGCATGAACCTCTCCACCTCCACCCCGCTAGGCAGCACGGAGAAATTGCTACAGCGTTTGGTCAAGGACGGATATATCATTCGCCACAAAGACAACTCGGGAGGCGAGGAGGTGGTGGAATATATGATTGGGCCGAGGGCGAAGATGGAGATCGGGGACGAAGGAGTTAGAGGGTTGGTGCGAGGGGTTTATGGCAAGGTGGATGCAGAGGCGGAGGAATTGGAGAAAGCAATCGACAAGAGTTTGGCGATTGACGAGAACGCGAAAAAGAAGGCGAGAGATGGAGCGCAACAGGAGGGGGAGAACGGCGCGGGAAGTGTGCGAAAGGGGCCGGGTCGACCGGGACGGAGGGGTGGGGGAGAAGATGATGAAGACAGTTTGTAGTCGAACCAAGAGCTCAGTGTTGCGAGGCCTAGATTAGGAGTGGCTCTTGACGAGTAAGGATCGAGATAAGAGCCACGGATAAAGCGTGCGACGGCGGGAACGATTGTCAAAGGAACATTGATCTCTTCTAGCCCGCCCTCTTCGCCATCGCTTGAAACAGTCCGAAGAATCGCTACCGTCGAGCCAAATATAGAGGAGATTCAAACCCTGAATATCTCATAGAGCTCAGTATCTCCTCGCCGTGGTACGGATTGAGAGCACCCCCAATCTTTGTCGGGCCATGCATGCCCTGGGAATAGGTAGTGATAAGGCGGCAACTTTGGCCCCAGCTGCTTGTATCTTGGTAAAGTGATTGTATTGAAGCTATATTGGTCAAACGTGAGTCGCAACGCGCGAGCCGACGTCGACTTAGTAGGTCGCGCTCTGTGGCAGAGGAGGTCGCAGCTCTAGAGTCGGCAGATGCGCAGCGGCTGGAGCGGGAGAGTAAAACAAGGCTGGCTTGCATAACGGAATAGAACGGTAATAAAAGCCGACTGGAGATACTTGTACGTGGAAACCTCGTAGGACAATGATAGATTGAAGGAAACTGCAATTTTTGAAAGATACCTTAGAACACGTTGTGTCCAGTTGCCCCAGAGGGAAGGAGCGAGGAGGAAGGTTTGTGGGGGCCGCCAGCTACCTGGGAGATCGGCAACGTTTCCCCGCTGTCTTTCCTGTGCGGTCGCTTGCGCGCAGATCTTCGAGTCGCAGAGTCCCAGTTCGCAGATCCAAACACAACAAGTTAATAATGCCAAGTCAATTAATAATGCGAAAGTGATTACCTTACACGATCGTGGATATGCGCCATCTTCGGAAAACAGTTCAATCATCATCAACTCATTGTTGCTATTGATCTTGGCCGTGTTGACAGTCCTCGATGTTATTGTCATCACCATTCTTTGCATCATGTCATTCAGGGTCTCGGAGCTGCTCAACCCAGCTCCAAGCTCAGGCCCTCCTTCACCGAAACCTCACCCACTAGATCTCTCACATCAACAACACCGCTATTCTTCATCACAAGATAACCCTCCAATCTCATCGCATTCACGTCATAGCAGCTACGGCGATCAAGTCACGGAAACCTTAGATCACGACGCTGCGAACGCTCTCGCCGATCTCGCGACCGGTGGACCGGTGCCAATTAGCCCATTGAACAAGGTGAACCTCCACTCTCCAACGCGACAGAGCCATCACGGGAACTACTCTCGTTCGCCTCCGCGCCCAACAAGCAGCTACAGCTTGGCGGCGGTTCCGGTGGAGCCATCACCACCGCTTGAACGCGCACAACAACCCTTTTCGCCGAGTCTCGAACAATACCATCATACCTCTCGCTCGTCCGATCATCAGCGCCGTCAGTCTTGGCTTTCTGGGAGATCAAGCCCACCGCCGCGACTTGCTCCTATCCAATCGCATCCCGAAATGCACGTCGAACAGCAGGTCCTCGATCCGCTTGACCGCAAACCAATCGCAACAGCTACAATCAGCCCATCTCCGAGATCAGACAGGATGGAGGATGTTCAGCCAACCGACGATGGCCTGGAAGCCAAGCATGTGCGTTCCGCGCTCCTGACAGAACCAATCCGACACTTGTCGCCAAACCTACTTCCTGTTGCGCAAGAAGCCAAATTGCTCGTCGCATCTCCACCGCCACCACCGATAAAGGCGGATCCGACTGCTACTCCTGAAAACTCGGTACCGCAGACACCCGTGCCAGTCGCACTATCCAAGTACGACGCACCTACTGAAGCAACGCCGATGGCGAACGTAACCGAGCCACCAAAATACGTCGCAGAGCTTAAGCAGGAGGACAGTGCTCTCAATGCATCTGTGGAAGCTTTGACGCCTCCCAATGTTGTGTCTGAGACTGTAGCTGCGAAAAAGCGAGCGGCGCCAAAAACGGGAAGCAAAGCGGAGAAAAAGGGGACTCCAAATGTCATCAAGAAACCTGCCGTCAAGAAGAGGAGACTCGGATCTGAGAGTTTCGACATGACGCCGTCGTCGCGCCGGTCTGCGACCCCAGCCTCGCGCACGAGTAAGACACCTGCTCCTCACAACAGAAAGCAGACACCGGCAACTCCAGCTTCTAGCTCGCCTGCACCGAGCAATACCGTCGGGGGCGTCCTTGATGAGGACGATGACATGGGCGAACCGGACGCAGACTACGAGGAAGGCACCGAGCTCTTCTGCATCTGCCGGAAGCCTGATAACCACACATGGATGATTGGGTGTGATGGGGGGTGCGAGGATTGGTTCCATGGAAAGTGCGTTCAGATCAAAGAGGAGGATGGAGATCTTATTGACAAGTATATTTGTACGTCGAGTCACTTTCTATCTTCCTAAGGACAGGTTTCGCTGACATGCCATCGACAGGTCCGAACTGCGAAAAAGATCAAAAAGGGCACACTACCTGGAAACCGATGTGTCGGCTGTCGGGCTGTAGAAAGCCTGCTCGTGTTTCTGCGACAGAACCTTCGAAATACTGTTCCGACGAGCACGGTCGGGAGTTCATGCGCTTACATTCCCACAAACATAGAAGCAAAACAAATGGCCAAGAGGATGGTCTTGCTAAGAGAAAGCGGCGTAAAGATAACTATACTGACCATGATGGCAATGGTGATGTGGACGACGAAGAGATGGAGGAAAGCAGGGGTGGTGTCCTCAGAGGAGGCGAGCTCAAGGCAGTGGTTGAAGGCGTTACGGATGTGAAGGAGTTCAAGACCGTAGGAGATCAGGTTTCGAATATCACTTCCACAGATGGGAATGGGAAGCTGGACGGAGACAGGACAGGCGATGTTCAAGCCGATATCACCTATACCGCCGAGGAAGAGGCGAAGTTTGCGGAACTGTCTGGGAAGAAAGAAGCGCTGAGAACCAAGAGGATGATCCTGGAGGACAAGGAGGTGTTTCTCAGCATGGTGAAAGAGCGAGCAAAGGAAGTCAAAGAAATGGAAGGTGTCAAGGACCTCTGCGGCTACGACTCGAGACTGACTTGGTCGGACGAGGAATTCAGCCTTTGGCGATCGAGTGCAGACGGGAAAGCTGTCTTCGAGAGCAGAGTTCTTGTCCCTGCCAACTCCAACTCGACGCAGCCTGATATCGACCCCGACACGGATAACAAAACTCAGGGAGAAGCGAAGGAGGCGGTGACTCAGGGCGTTTGCACGAAAAAACGATGCGAGAGGCACAAACAATGGCTGAAAATACAACAGCAGGAATTGGCGTTCGAGAAGGACGGATTGAGGCAGGAGATGCGGAGATTGGATAATGAGGAAAGGGAGCTGCAGCAGAGTGCGGTCTTGCGGAACCTTGAACAGGGCCAGGATGTGCAATCCGGAAGTTAGTGAGCACATAATCGAGGGAACGGACACGCGTTCAGGCCTACCTGACCGGGACTTGATTCTGCATGGACTTTGGGACATGAATTTTGAGTGCTGCATATTAGCGTGGTGCTGATGGCGTTGATAGCTAGGTGCTTCACCTTCTTCCAACCCATCCGATAGCTGCGCCTGTAGCGTTGACTCTTACCAAAGCTCCCAGCATAATTGCTTCAAACACCTACCACTGACGTGCAATGACGTGACATGTTTATGCGCTGCAGCACTTGAGGCCATTCTTGGGACGGATATAGTACTGACAGTATGACTGTGAATTGATGCAGCAGCAACAGCAACAGCACCGTCACTGCGTGACGGCTGCATTCACAGGTGCCACCATCGTCTTTATAACGCTTCTCAGCCAACAAATAGCTCCATCCTTCCTACAACCACCGACCACGATACAGTCCTTACCTTTCCTACTCTTAATGCAGGGCTCTCTTCGCCCTATCCATTCCTTTCTCTCATCAGCTTACGCATCATATAGTTCCTGCAGTCATATAGACCGTCTACACTCTTTTGACATTTTCTCTCCTCGCTCTCTTCTACATCTCGCTACTTGTTGTCTGCTATTCATTAAGCCTCTCTCACGTACAGCTACGTCTGCCCACTACAATCGTACGAAGCCAAGTAAGCTTCTCTTGAACTAGGGCGATATATGCCAGGACCGGATTGCCTTCTTCCTTGGGTGACTTCAATCATAACATTAATGCAATTAGCTGGTTTTGATTGATTTATTACTTTGATTTGCTGATGAACTAGTGGAAGTCAAAGAACAGGAGCATTCGGAGGTGTATATCGGTCCAGCACGAAGGAAACAAATGTGCTCTTCAAATATGGCACCTTGCGTGGATGGACAATTGCTAGGAACGGAATGCTGCTGGCCCTATCAGCTTTCTACAAGACCTCAAGGATCGAGATCCGCAATCCGATGTTGCCTGGCAACCTGGTCCCTCCAGCGCTGTTGATACGTCCGCTCTTCCTGATGGTAGCTCTCCAGCTGCCTCTCCAAGTTCGAGCTCCGTCACCAGGTGGGGCGCGAAGCTTTCAGCATCGTCTTTCAAGATCATCGTCTGTTACCGATTTCTTGGCGGCTGCAGAGGAAAAGGCATTAGGGTCCAATGACAGTAAGTGTTGTTGTTGTCACTGTGGAGCATCCCCAACTCAACCATGCGATGTTATTGGCAAGAGAGTTCTGAAGGTAGGTGGCAGTCTATGTTTTACAGTGTCATGCTCACTTATGCTCACTCTTAGATGCTTCGGTTTTGAAGGCTTTTACAGAATGGTGTCATTTCTTTAGCAGTCTTGGTCATGACATCAATATAAGACCACATCGGGCAGTGGATATATCTCTTCAAAATGACCCGCGAGGAACAATGCACATCGAATCATGGATCCGAGGCTTATACTATAATCGGGAATTTCGCACCAACCTCGCCCTGATGGACATCTGGACACCTCTTCTTCTTCCATGCAACTTGCACCCATGGCCTTTCGAAACACCAGAAATCCCATTTGGCTTACTGGGAGAAGTAAGCACAACCAGAACCTTGAAGACAGGTGTTTTCTCACGGAAGAGTAACACCTTACAGTAACCATCCATGATATTTCAACGTGGGGATTAGGCCTCTCATGACCAGAGAAGCTGAATGAAGATGTGGACAGCGGCACAATCTTTTACATCAATAACGCAGTTTCTCTCTGCTCACTTTGCCACCTGAACTTTAATGACAGACTGAATCTAGGCCTCTTTGACCTTGATTACTTTTTCCTGACGAAGCGTTCTACTACGTGTCATCACAGTTGAGTTTTACGATGATGACTTGATCAAATTCTTGTTTTCCATTACAATACATTCTCTGCGGTTCAGGGACACTTGCAAGCTGCACATCGGCTTTGTAAGTCTCTTCGCAAGTCATTCTCCCTGGAAACCCGGTCCTTGACGTTGGACCAGAAGCAGGTGGTCGTGTCTGTTAAGATATGGATACCTTCACCGGCAGAGACATCTTCCATCATGATCCCACCAGCGGAGTGCTCATTTGCAAGCACTGTCACATCGCTGTCAACCCTAAAACACTCGCCGCCCACTTTCGCAACTTCCATATTAATATTGAACCGCAAATTGAATGCAAGTGGTATTCACGCTTGAATGAGGCTGCTAGAAGCTCAGGTCCTTAAGCTTGTCCTACGAGTTTTCTGAGTCTTCTGTGATGCTGTCAGAAAGAGGTTGATGGTTTTGACGTGGCACTTCGCTGCTATCAGGGAGCCCATCATCTCAGCTGTTGCACCAACCCTGGTGCGACTCGTCGTGACCGCAACTTCAAGGATTGATAAAACAGAACATCTCAGGTGTTGGATAACAAAAGCAAGTCTGCGCGAGGTCAGCCACTATGACCATGACGAATGGTGGTACCAACAACTCCTTCCCTTATTAGATCGTCACATCTGATAGACCTACACCTCTACACCTCTACACCTCACCGTCCTGTTCCGCTCCGCTTCCGCTTCATAACCTCACCGTCCTCCCTCTACCTTTTCTACTTCCTAATGATTCATTTTCGAACCGACGAAGCATTCAATTGCCACCGTCATCCCATACCTTATTACCTTTCCCTCTCTTAACCCCCTCATCTTCTACCTCTTACCCCCCTATTTCTACCTTTGTCCTAGGGCCGTGGTTGTTCTAACGAGCTATATCTTACACCTTATTACCTAGGCCCCTTGAAGCTCAGGAGACTCCCTTTGGATATCTGGGAGGGGATAAAGTAACCAGTACCTTGAAGACAGATGCTTCCACTGAGGAGCTTAACGTTGCTTATTCACGCTTTTCCGCCTTGGGGATTGTCCCTCGTACGACTAAGAGTGCTGAATGTGGGTGTGGACAAAAGCATTTTGATTGAATCTCAGTAAATGTTGATATTGGAAACCTCAACTGAACATCGACTATAGTTGCAAGTCTGTTGACTGTTAACTGGCTTCCGCCTTGTGTTCTAACATCAGACGGTCTTGGTGTTGATGATCAACGCAATAATACATTGCCTTCAGAATCATGACACTCAGGAGGCAGTCAAGCACACCGAAACGAACAGTGAAACAGCTTGAACGCGAAATGCCGAAGCGTTCAGGAAAGCACCACATACTAGATAGACATGATAGCCAGAACCACAACGCTTATCAGTCCAACATCAAAGTCTGAGAGACCCATCACCACATTTGCGCACATGGCACTACTGAAAGACATCATACTGTCAATCTTCAATACCACTGCAGAGTCAAATACCCACCTGCTTCAACAAACATCTCTGAGCGGCATATGAATGAACCATTTACCTCCAAACTGGCCATTAGGAATACTTCCAACCGAAGACATTACATTCATTTTTTCCGCTACAGACAGTATCATCAACGGAGTAGCTGCTATGGGAGAAGGAAAAGAAGTGAAGATGGGTCCATCGATCAATAACACCTTAATTATTGAGATGGACTGATTGTTCAAATTGTTGTTAGAGTAGATGAGTAGAGAGCACAAATACCTCAACTTTCTCCGCTCAGTGCATATACAGGAGAATCAGATGAGCCAAGCAACACAGAAGTCAAGAGTGCCGTCACACAAGATACCTGGGCGGCATTGTCGTTGTTCAGGAAGAATATGAATGGTGAATACATTCCCTCATCAGACGTACAGCTGGGTAAAAGCTGCCTTAGATCTTCTGCAAACTAGAGTGAAGGGACATCAGCGCGGCCTCCGTTGACCGGCCGATCTTGTGCGCCGAAAGCCAATCGATCGAGGTTATACGACATGTACGAAGACGATAAACCTGAGGAGAAAGGCATAGGAAAGGGAAAAAACCTAAGAGAAGGAAACCTAGACATCCTAAGTGGCTTCGACAAGGATATACTGGACAGCCACAACGCAGTACGGAAACAACTCAAATTGCAGTCAAGAAAATCAAGGTTATCCATACGAACCTAGACTACCTATGTCAACAGCAAATGGATACGATAGCTAACCTGTAGGACATCCTTGAATTACCTGACGCGCTTCACAATTGCTGCACTGATGTTCTGCATCGACCACTAATGGCCACCGGACAGGCACTCTTGCCTCCAGTATGCACAGCATATGAAGCAGCAACCGAAGGTCCTCTGAACCTTGTGATGGGGTTGTTGCACTGTCATCGGTGTGTGACCTAAGAACAGTACATGATAGTCAGTGTCATTTGCCATGTATATGACGATGTCGTACGTTCACTACGCCGAACGGGCGATAATTTGGCCGGCGGACTTTGACAAACAAGGAGACATACGCCTGGCGAAGGCCAATCATGGGTTTCCGGCCATAGTGGACGACGGAGCGGGTGAAGACCACTACGCCGTATACCGCGGAGTATATCAGCTTTGCGGTGAAGAGGGAAGAGACCTGATGCCGACTAGGGTAGGAACCTTGAGGACCACCTCGAAGGAAGTCTTTGAGCCGGGAAACAAACGACTCGATCCAGCCAAAGCCGCCGCGCCCACTCCAACAAAAACCGCGCCAGCCCGAAATCGAGGCAAATTTCCTATCCACACAGTCTCGAACTATCACTCGAGGGACACCGCTCCTACTTCCCACCATATAACCACTTCCCTTCCAGAAATCAGTTCTCATCCTCGCTGAAATACCAAGGCCAGTGGAATAATGATAAACAGCGCCAGCCACCAGCCCATCATCCAAGCAGAACACCCGCCTTTACACCCCGACAGAGAACAGACGGAAAGGCGCCATTGCAAATTATGGCTGGGAAAAGACAACAGTCCCTGGACCTAATCAATCGGTCCAGCGGTGTAATCAAAGGGTAGGGGTCGTTCGCAATGCCATCTTTCCCCGTCTACATACCTCTCGGCTGATTAACCGTAGCAGATCCACATCCCGTCGTTGCAGGATCTAGTAGCTACATGATCTGGAGAAGCGATCAAGTAGTCTCGAAGATGGATGAAAGGAATGGTAAAAGGACGATGACCATGATGACAAGGCGTGGATCACCTGGTGCTTTACAACTCAGTAAAGTGGTGAAAGACGACATGAAATAGAAACAGTGCTCGTCGTATGGACGGGAGGCACAAGCGGTTCCCAGGATGGAGGAGAGGATGCCACGCTTGGGGATTATGGAGCTGATGTGTGGGGAGGATGTGCTCTAGTGGATTAGATATTGTAAACGCTGAGTGGTGATGAGGACAGCGGCGCCAGACCCTGGATATATTGTCCACCTCTGCTAGATCACAAATAGACAGATTATCAGTGATGATTCTCCGCTCCGAGCTACTCACCTTTAGGACTATAGCGTGTTATAAAAGGTGACCTAAGTCTTGTGCCTGCTGAATCATCATCTCAGCCAAAGCTGCCGTTCATGAGCACTCCGCAGCTTTGGATAGAAAGCGGAACTGAATGACTGGTAGGGCCTTCATCAAACTCAAGAGCTGTGGAGACAACCAAAGCCCATGCTCGATCGTCGCATTGGTAGAAGATATAAACTTAGGGCTTATTTAGGGAGCGACTCTTGCTCCGCGCTAACCCGATCCGGAGGGTTTCAGCGGTCATCGTCGAACGTCTAAGTTATCTTCATCAGTTTGGTGATGATCGATGCCTAAGTTACAAGCTAAATTGCGCATCCTTCAGCATCGCCGGCTAACTGAATCTGGAGGGTTTTCTACAACTGTCGTCGAACGTCGGACGAGTGGAGCGCACCGCCTTTCATTACCTGAATACTTTCGACGCTAGCCAAATACGAGGGTTTTAACCACCATCGTCGAACGTCTCAGGCTGGAGTGCTCCCGTTTTCCTCGGTTTTTCGGAAGCCTCTCTCCCATCATCGCTGGCTGATGATGAGTTCAGATAAGCCAACCTGATTTGGAAAAATTATTCCGTATTATTTAAGATTGTTGAAATATATGATATTTAGACAGCTTGCTCTCTCGGGCAGGAACGACATCAATTCGGAGAAACTTGGGGGAGGAAGCATTACAGCTTGACACCTACAGTTCCAGGTCGTAAATGAATGCGCACCCTTAGATATCAGCCGAACCCCATACAAATTGATGCCGAGTCGTGTACGCGCAGTTATAGATGCCGAGGGTGGCTGCACTCATTACTAGTATTTATAGTACATATGATCTGATATACTTTCAATTTGTAAGACTTAATCGCACAGCGTTGTTGATATATTTATAAGTTAATATGGTGGTCGCTGAATTTGGGGGGTGCGCATTCATTTACGACCTAGAACTATACATACAACGCCGTGCCCTAACAAGTTCCAAAAGACTGATCTCTCGGATCAAATCGACACCACCTCAGCTGTTCACTCAAATTGTATTGATGTTTGTCAAGTAGGTGGTACTGGAGCTCTCAATCTGTGAGACTATCCTATTTATGTCTATTGCTGCTTTGCAGTCTACGCATCAACAATAACCCATCCACAACCCCATGCGTGACAGCCATCACTTCTGAGCGTCCTTGGCTTGCCCCTGCTGGATCCACTTCGCAGCCTCCTTCGCATGCCGCTCCACTGCATCCTTGTCTTTCAGCATCTCCCTCATCCGATGCGGATCGGGCACATGTCTTCCCTTCTCCACCCCAGGGCGCGCCAACATTCTATCCGCCCAAGCCTTCAAGGTCGGAAAGTCTTCCGTGGGGACACCAGCCCACCCTCCCGCCTCCACCCATCCCCAATGCGCGATATCCGCGATCGTGCACTTGTTGCCGACAAGATAATCAGACTTGGAGTCCTTGAGATGCTTCTCCAGCACCGAGTACAGACGGCGCGTCTCGTTCTGATATCTGTTGATGCCGTATTCAATCTTCTCCGGCGCGTACCTGAAGAAGTGGTTGGCTTGCCCTTGCATGGGGCCCACGCCCCCGTGCAGGAAGAAGAGCCAGTTGTTGACTTCGTAGCTTTCGCGGGACCCTTTGGGGTAGGAGATCTTGTGCTCGGTGTCGTATTGCTCAACGAGGTACTGCAGGATGGCACCGGACTCGAAGAGGCGGATCTGCTTGCCATCCGTGAAAGTGTCGGTCATTGCTGGGATGCGGCCATTCGGGTTGATTTCGAGGAACCAGGGCTCCTTCTGGGTGTTCTTGGCAAGGTCGATTTTATGCGCCTTGTATGGTAGACTGAGAGAGTTGAGCGCACGGCACTTCCTGTTGAAGTTGATTTACCTACCCGAGCTCCTCCAGCGCAATGGATATCTTGATTCCATTTGGAGTTTGAGTGGTGTAGAGGTTGATGTCGGGAGTTTTCTTATTGTGTACGACAGCCATCTTGGTTGGGATATGCTTGTTGAGTTGATTGAGACGGTTCAACATATATTGAAATTAAGCCTCTGGTTAAAATATAGATGCTCTGAAAATATAAAGAAGAAATTGGATCAGTTCGTGATTGTTAAGCAGCGATTGTTAAGCAACCAGCCCTATGATTGCGTGCTTTTGAAGGGGCACACAACATCACTGCTTCTTGTGACGAACGTCCTGCCGGCCGAGCCGTCTAGCGTAAGGGGACATGAAGCTGAGGAATCGATCATGACAATTACTGTGACGTAAGTGGGTCGGCACTCTGCCCAGGTGTACTCCAAACCACTACCTTCGTACTGCAAAATTCTTGAAAATACCTTAGTAATGATTATGGCCTCTTCATGACTTGACCTCGGGCTCTGTTCGTGAGGGAATCTGGATGCAAGCTAGCGTGGCCGCTAAAGAAAAGTCATGTGATATGAAGCACTTTGACCTCATTCTAATTCGGCTCCTATCTGTTGAAACTCGGATTCTGTCACCATCGAACAACGCGTAAGAATGGCGTGGCGCAACCAAGGTATCACAGGCTCGAACAACATTCCCTTGGGCAACCGACGTAGATTCGGAAACGAAGGTTCTGCTCCTCCCAACGATGACGGGGCCTACAACCCGTCCCAGCCTGCCACTGGCCTCTCCGAGGTTGGCTACAAGCGTGGCCGGAGTCCGGTCAGAGGTGAGTCGCTGCTTGATTCCTTTCAGTGTTGAGTTTCCTGACCTTCCTACAGTGGACCCGGTCGAGGATGACGGTGTGAGAAGACGAAAGAAAAGAAATCGATGGGGAGATGCTCAAGAAAACAAGGCTGCTGGTCTTATGGGACTACCCACCATGATCATGGCAAATATGACAAACGAACAGCTCGAGGCTTACACCCTTCATCTGCGTATTGAGGAGATCAGCCAAAAGCTCAGGATCAATGACGTTGTTCCTGCTGATGGCGACAGGTAAGTTCTCCAAGCTGTCTCCATTCCGTTCACAGCTCATCAAACCGTCGTAGATCTCCGTCGCCGCCACCACAATATGACAACTTCGGTCGACGTGTCAACACTCGCGAATATCGTTATCGCAAGCGTTTGGAAGATGAACGCCATAAGCAGATTGAAAAGGCCATGAAAATTATTCCTAACTATCATCCGCCATCTGACTACAGACGTCCGACTAAGACGCAGGAGAAAGTTTACGTGCCGGTCAACGATTATCCAGAGATTAACTTCAGTATGATAACTAACCCTCTAACTCCTAACCTCTTTACTTTCCTCTTCTCCCTTTGGCAATGCGTGTGGCATTCCTTGGAGGATGCAGCATATCTCGCCACTAACCACCATGTTCTACTCACACATTGCTCAATCCATTGATCTACATAGACTAACACATAGCTCGCTTCTTCGTACTAAAGTTGGACTGCTTATCGGGCCCCGAGGCAACACACTAAAGAAAATGGAGACAGAATCACAGGCCAAGATCGCCATTCGTGGCAAGGGTTCCGTAAAGGAAGGGAAGGGTCGTTCTGACGCCGCTCACACCAGCAACCAGGAAGAAGATTTGCATTGTCTGATCATGGCCGATACCGAAGAGAAGGTTAACAAAGCCAAGAAACTTATTCACAACGTTATTGAGACTGTAAGGCAACTTCGGATATCCCTGTCGTCGTCTTTTTGGCACAGCTAATGTGGAAATAGGCCGCTTCGATCCCCGAGGGCCAGAACGAGCTGAAGCGCAACCAGCTTCGCGAGCTGGCTGCTCTTAACGGTACGCTCCGTGATGATGAGAATCAAGCCTGCCAGAACTGTAAGTCTCCTACCTCCATCGTAGTCCATATGTTGATCTTTTAACAGGTGGCCAAATTGGACATCGCAAATATGATTGCCCAGAGCAACGCAATTTCACCGCCAACATCATCTGCCGAGTCTGCGGAAACGCGGGTCATATGGCCAGAGATTGTCCCGACAGACAGAGAGGTGCCAACTGGCGTAATGATGCTCCTGGTGGCATGCCAGGTCGTGGGCCTCCCGGCAGAGCGATTGGTGCAGGCGACGCGGTGGACCGGGAGTACGAGGTATGGAAAAGCTCCTTCTACATTCTAGAGTATGACACTAAGAACATGGTTTAGCAACTCATGCAAGAACTATCAGGTGGAGCGCCTGTTGGCAATGGCGAAGTTCCGCAGCGTATTGAAGCCGGTCCAGGCGGATACGAAAATGGTAACGCAGACGGCTACGGGGGTGGCGACCGTGATTTGAAACCATGGCAACGTGGCCCAACCGGCGCTTCTGCCCCCTGGCAACAACGTGGCGACGATCGTGGTCGGCGCGACGACTATGGCCCGCGCGACGGCGGCTCTGGCTCTGCTCCTCCCTGGGCTGCAGGCGGTCGTGGTGGCGACAGCTACGGCTACGGTGGGCAGGGCGGCGGTTATGGTGCTCCTCCTCCAGGTCCACCAGGCGGAGCTGCTCCATGGCATCAACAAGCGCCGCCACCGCCTCCAGGTGGCCAACCCAGCTACGGCGGCTACGGCGGGTACCCCGGTGCGGGCTATGGCGATGCCAATGCCGCGTATCCTCCGCAGTCGGGTATGGGTGCTCCTCCTGGTCTCGGTGGTGCTTCTGGTGGCCTTGGTGCGCCGCCGGGTTTGGGTGCTCTGTTTCAGAACTACAACGCCGCTGGGAGCCCGCCGCCTCCCCCTCCTCCTGGCGACGCTCCTCCACCTCCTGTGAGTCTCCCCTCATCTTTCCCGTTGGTCTTGACGACAGCTGACATGACATAGCCTCCAAGCGACCAGCCTCCTCCGCCACCCCCGCCCGGTGCTTAGCTGCGCTTGTCACGTTACTCGAATCAGGGTTGAAGTCGGTTGGGATGCAACTTCTAGATGATCAACTGTCTCTAATTTTGTCTCATACGGAGGGCTGGGAAGTCCAGCACAGGAGATTGTCCAAAACTTCTATTCAGCCTTTGTCGCACTCACGTCCATTCGGGTCCCCCGCTTTCAATTTTCGTTAGATCCGTTGCGAAGTCTCCTAGGTTTCATGTACTGTAGTCTAAACTGGTAATGTGTCATTGATAACCGAGATCCTCGAAGACTGTGAGGAGGTGAATCGTCACCCTACAATTCAATACTATCATCCTTATCCCCTAACCGCTAGACCTATTCCTGCTTCTCCATGACTGTATGCGTCAGAGTTTGACATTCAAGCAACTCACCTCGCCCGCACTACAGACTACCAGACACGAGTACTCGAGGGTGAATATTAAACATTTTTCATTAACCAATTACACAAAAGGTCAAGCGTCAACGGTTACGGGTATCAACACAAAAGCCCAAAAGCATGTGCAAAAAACAAAATCATGGTCCTCATTCGACTCTATCCCACGATCCCTCCGCTGGCCCTCCGCCCTCGCTCTCCATTCCGCTCACGCTCAGGCTCACAGCCGCGAATCAATAAGGCGGTCTCCCAATCCGCCCCACAGTCCTCAACCGCCCATCCCGCACAGTGGCCCCAGTCCCCTCAACGTCCCCATCCTTTTCCCCACCGAGACCAAACCCAGCACTCGCACTGGCATTTCTATTTGGCGAAAGACCAGGCGACGCAAGTTGCGATGGGACCTTAATCTCCGCCAGAAAAGCGTCGATGTCCATCCTCCCAGGTACGATTCCCATCCTCACTCTCATCGCCGCTCCCGCATCCCGATCGCGATGACTGTCGCGCGAAACGTGCCTCTCCTTCCCGGTCCTCCTGGATCCGGCTCCGACGGCCCCGAAGCCCGAGAGCGAGGTGGGCGAGCCCTGTGCGTACGAGAACGCGTCTGCGTTTCCGTTTCCCATTCCGTTGGCATGGCCGCGGCCGGGTGCCGGTGCGGTCGCTGGTCTTTGGGTCTGTGCTTGTGCCGGTACCTCTGTTCCCGCGTTCGCGTCCGTCATGAAGGGGTTGGCGGAGAGAGATAGCGAAGCGGGCAGCGGTGGGACGGGCGGGACGTCGTCGTCGGGTTTCGGATGGAGGGTGGTGATCTTCTCGCCGGCCAGGGCGGCGGCGTTAACGGCTGGGTCGTCGAGGGGGGATAGAGGGAGGGAGGGTGGTAGTAGTGAGGGTTGATACTTCTTTGTTGGGACTGTGATCGTCGTTGTAGTTGTCATCGTCGTTGGCGTTGGCGTTGATGTCAGCGCTGATGGTGTTTGGATGAGAGCCTGTTGCGGCTCGCGCGAACCCAGCCGTGTCTGAGGCTGTTGCGCAAAGTCCGCGGCGGCGATGTTTTCCGTGGCGTTCATGTGCGTGTATGAGAGCGTGTCTGAGGCTGACAAGTCGCCGCTGGCGAGGCTGGCGCTGGGGCTGCTGCTGCTACTGCTACCGCTCGTGCTGTTTGCGGATTGAGGTCTGAGACGAAGTGGGCTAGCGTTTCTAGAAGCGATACGCTCGCCGGCCAGGATGCGTTTGAGCTCGTCGACGCGGACGGTGGACGTACGGCTCGATGTGCTGATGCGGGTGGGTGAGCCGTCGTGTGCGCTCGTACGGCGGAAACTCTGGATGTCGCCGAGACCGCCGGCAAGCCCGTAGGCGGCTGGTGGCGGTCCAATGCCATTTCCGTGGTGGCGATGGTGGTGCTGGTGGCCTTGAGGGGAGTTTGTGCGGGAACTGTTGTTATTTCCGGCGTAGCCGTTAACGGCGAGGAAATTGCGGGCGGCAGAGGGTGTGGTGCCGGATCGCGAGCCGTTGACCGAGGCGGCTTTTGTACGCTCTTTTTCAATACTGGCGATACAGGCTTCTTTCGTCCACTTGGAAAGCATGGCTTCTTTCATCGCTGGTGGCAGTCGATGCTCTGATGCCATATTGAGTTCAGTGTTACTGCTGGGGTTATACGTCGGGATGGACGCTCCACGACCAGGTGAGCTTGGGGCACTCGGAGGGGGTGAAGCCATCCTGGCAGCGTAAGCAGCGTCAATCAGTTCAATCAGAGCTAGCCGATTGTCGAAAGGCTTCAATGACTCCTTTTCCAAGACCGGCAATGGTAATTTCTCGGTGATCGGTACGGAAGTCGAGGTGCCGATCCGATCGAACGGTAATGGTGGTAGACGGATCTTCTCAACCCAGAGTCCCTTCCTCTTCCGCCTTGTGATTTCACTGTGTATCTCGTATCCAAGTTTCGAAGTGTCCGAGTCAAACTCTTCACTTAGCGCCCAGAAGTAGCCATGCACGAGGCTTCCCACGGTGACTTTTGCCCGCGGCGTTGCGATGATATTGTCGTTGTTGATGTCCTCCTGAAGACGAACGATCATAGGCAAACCATATCTGACCGCATTCACGCCGAGCTTCTCGGTCAAGAGAGTTAGAAGGAGGTGCAATGACATGATTTCCGATTCTGACTCTGGAGATTCGATGGCATTGTCATAGATGGCAAGGTGGAGCAGCTGCAGGAATGTCGACCTCGGCGGTTTTGAAACCCTCTCTCGTTGCGACGCGATCGATGGCGCTCTTTTCACCAGGTCAGAATCTATCCCAACTTGTTTCCTGGCCTTTTTCCTCGACGGCGCACTTTTGTCTTCTGGTACACGAAAGTCGTTCTCGCTCATTTCAAGTTTGAGCCACGTCATAAGAGCATCTAAATACGCTCTTCTTACACCTCGATCGACATCACGTAGAAGCCATTGCGTACCCTCCCAGACCTGAACTTTAACCTGATTCCTGACTATTGCAGTAGTGCCTTGGACAGCGCCATGTGAGTTGGCAATGGTCAGGATATCCTTGATCGCTTTCAGTGCAGTTATGCGAGCGGTGTCGAAAGAAAAGAAATCGTCTGTGTTGGGGTCTTCTTGCAGGTTGACAGATTTGGATATGGCCTTGGCAGCGGCAGCTGGGTGTTCGATAGCCGCCGCAGCTGTGCTGATGCCGGATATGGGAGATGGCTTGAGCCGCAGGAATATTGCTTCGATCATATCCGAAATCTGGTCAGAGTAGTAAATGTGCGTCGCTAAGTCACCAATACATTTCTGTAAGCGCAGCAACAACTCCTGTCGCAAGTGCGATGGCGTAAGAACCGTTGGGAGTGCTGCCTTCTCAATGCTGTCGGTTGAGGAAGGCTGATCCAAATTCTCCTTCTCGTTTTGGGAAAGGTCGACTTCGATAATCTGCTGATGATGGGGTAAGACGTTTGAACCACTGCCCCCGAGCTGGAGCAACAACAAGATGTGCTGAATTAGACCGAGCAATACATCCATCACGCTCAAACCTATGAGGTTGACCGTCGAACTCAGCAGCCAGCTAACGAGCGTCGCTAGCACGAGCTGCTGCTCCAGGTTGCCTTCGATAACAGGACTCCGTACAAGCGTCTCCATTGTCGTTACTAAAATGACGAATCTGTCTTGAACAGGTGTCCACCGCGCAATCATCTCTGTCAGTGTGGTCGACCAGCCGCTGGTGCCGCTGGATCTCGAGCTCAGCCCTATGCCGAGAGTCTGCAACGATGTCTTGCTGAGTACGAAATTCAGGAAGCAAGTTGTAGCCAGTCGAATTTGCGCTCGGTTGTTCACCACAAAAATTTGCCGTAGGCTTTGCAATGCCAGGATGCCAACCTCCTCCTCGGCAAGCTTATCTCCATCATCGGCAGTTGCAGAGAGTGTGATGGGATGTGTATCATGCTCATCAAATGTCGTGACCGTGGCGATGCTCATCCTTCGCCGGACCGCTTGCTCCATGTCCGCCGCCTCCGAGGTTCGCGCACGTTGTTGCAGGGCCCGAAGTCGACTCCCGTTCGCAGAGTATAGATTCTGCAGAATAGCTGGTATAATAAGATTGAGTTGCCTGCCCCCATCGGTGCTCAATGCTTCGGCAGAAGCAACGCTTTTGATCGCTTGGAGTCCCACACTCCGCCATCGTATCGCTACCGGCACCGAGATGGGTCCCTTAGTTTGTGCAGGTGGTGCTGATGAAGCGAAGCCAGTATAGATGCTGACAAGTTCCAGGTAACGCCGGGTGTGCTCCAAATCCGCAAGTGCCGCAATGTCATGATGCGCACAGAAGGTCTGGAACGTAGGTATCGACTCCTCCACCATCGTAATATCTTTCGAACGCAGCACGGTGATTAGGATCTGTAGAACCGAATGGGCATAAAGTGGTAAGTCTCGAGGTGACTTTTCCATGAGCGCTTTCAAGATCTGAAGTGTGACCTGGACGTTGCTACACGTTGGGTATTACAGCGGTCAGCCTGTGTTACCCTGTGAGTTCTCACTTGGGACACAATGGTATACGTACCCTATCTTGCCTCTCCAGACATCATGCGCCGTTCTCTTCTCCAAGAAGGCACCGACCTTCTGTACCTTGCTTCGGCGTGTGCTCGCATAGTAGAGCAGGTAGCTGAGTTCGCTAGAGTTTGGCTTGACATCTACAACATTTTTCTGGAACTTCGGATAGCACTTGAGTATTAGAACTTGATGCTTGGGACGACAGCTCTGACGGATTGCGTGCATCTTAGCGGCACGGCGAGCAGTTGGGGGAATCCGAGAGAGTTGCTATGCCTCAGTTGAGGATGACTGGTAATGAACGGGAGAGAGTTCGAAGTTGCAACAACCGTGGGATGAATTCGATTATACAGAACATCTAAGGAAAGGTACCTGCAGTAAAGAAGAAGTGTATAGCTTCCAGGTGAAGATGTATACCTCGTAGGTACCCATAAGTTATAGGAACCGTCGCACAGTTGTCCCAGATAGGTTTAGTATGACATATTACCTAACCACTTACCAAGCCTCGACCTTCGATGGCACATTTGTCCCATATAGGTTTAGTATGACGTCTTACCTAACCACTTACCAAGCATCGGCCTCGGATACAGTAGCACTCTCTCTCGTTGTGTTTGAAGACCGATAGTCGAACGACGGTGTTAGTAGTCGATCGTTGGTTCAGTTCACATTCTGAATCATCTCACGTTGCCGTTGAATTGCTGCTCCTAAAGTTTTGCTAGTAGAAGACAGAAATCTAGACTGCCTTAAGAAGCATTCCCTGACCTTCATCCCGTCGTTTCCCATGGACAAAGGAAAGTAAGTTCATGAATTTGCCGCACCACTCATATGACCATAAGTGACACGACAGGTGATGTGACAAAATGTAGAAAGACAGCTAGAATGGACAATGATACCGAGTGCATGGTAAAACAAGTCTAGGTCGAACTACCAGCCTGAAACCAGGGTCCATAAACACATCTCGTAACTTAAATTTTGTCTCCATCAACCTTTTATTTCTTGGTAGCCTTCTGAGCGGCCTTGGTGACCTTGCCGGCACCACCCTTCTCGGACTTGGCAACGGATTTGATGACACCGACGGCCACGGTCTGACGCATGTCACGGACGGCGAAACGTCCAAGAGGTGGGTAGTCGGTGAAAGCCTCAACGCACATGGGCTTGGATGGTATCATCTTGACGATGGCAGCGTCACCGGACTTGATGAACTTGGGGGAATTTTCGATGGATTTACCGGTACGGCGATCGATCTTCTCCAAAAGCTCGGCGAACTTGCAGGCAATGTGGGCCGTGTGGCAATCGAGGACTGGAGCGTACCCAGCACCAACTTGACGGGGGTGGTTGAGAACAATGACCTGAGCGTTGAACGAGTCGGCGCCCTTGGGGGGGTCGTTCTTGGAGTCACCAGCAACGTTTCCACGACGAATCTCCTTCACCGAAACGTTCTTGATGTTGAAGCCGACGTTGTCACCAGGCAGACCCTCGACAAGCTGCTCGTGGTGCATCTCGACGGACTTGACTTCAGTGGTAACGTTGGCTGGGGCGAAGGTCACGACCATACCAGACTTAATTACACCAGTCTCAACACGACCGACCGGAACAGTGCCAATACCACTGATCTTGTAGACATCCTGGAGAGGAAGGCGGAGAGGCTTGTCGGTAGGACGGGATGGGGGTTCGATGGCATCAATGGCCTCGAGAAGGGTCTTGCCGGTGGTCTTGGTCTTGGTCTCCTTCTCCCAGCCCTTGTACCAGGGGCAGTTGGGGGAATTATCGATCATGTTGTCACCGTTGAAGCCAGAGATAGGAACGAACGGTACGGTCTTGGGGTTGTATCCAACTTTCTTGATGAAGTTGGAGGTTTCCTTGATGATCTCGTTGAAACGATCCTCGGACCATTTCGTGGTATCCATCTTGTTGATAGCGACAATGAGCTGCTTGACACCCAAGGTGTAGGCAAGAAGAGCGTGTTCGCGGGTCTGGCCATCCTTGGAAATACCAGCTTCGAATTCACCGGTACCGGCAGCGATGATAAGGATAGCGCAGTCAGCCTGCGAGGTACCAGTGATCATGTTCTTGATGAAATCACGGTGACCGGGAGCGTCTGCGATGAGATCTTAGCATTGGCAGGAGAGTACCAGAAAATTAGGTAGAAGCCTACCGATGACGGTGACATAGTACCTGGGAGTCTCGAATTTCCAGAGGGCAATGTCGATGGTGATACCACGCTCACGCTCGGCCTTAAGCTTGTCAAGCACCCATGCGTACTTGAATGAGCCCTTGCCCAACTCGGCAGCTTCCTAAAGATGTCATCAGTATGAAGCACGGATAATTTCAAAGAATACCATGTCGATGGAGATGATGAACACGTGTTGGGAAGGAAAAGGTCAGGGTCGCGAAACCTGACTAGCGCGAAAAAAGTCGGAGTCATTTTGCCCCTCCCCCACCAGAGAAAGATTGCATGAGGGGCAGCGATAGGAAACGAAAACACTCTCCAGCAGCGAAAGAATCTCATACCTTCTCGAATTTCTCGATAGTACGCTTGTCGATACCACCGCATTTGTAGATCAAATGTCCTGTCGAAGAAACGAAGTTAGCATATTGAAGGCTTGCGCGAAGAAGTACTAGATGGCTTACCGGTGGTTGTCGACTTGCCAGAGTCGACGTGGCCGATAACGACGACGTTGATGTGAACCTTTTCCTTACTACAATCCAACAAGTAGTCAGCTTCGAGTTGGCAGAACAGGCAACATCCTAAGACAGAATGTTCTGTCTCTGTTGCAAGGTTTCGATGCTCACTCACCCCATTGTGAAATTGCGACGAGATCAAGTGTTGAAGTTGTTTTATGAAGAAAGTGAGGGATTTCGAATTTTTGCTCAGGTACTACGGCTTTGTGCGTAGAGGTGCTGTGTATAATGTCAGTAAGCCGGATGGGCGAGAGAAGCAAGGGAGTTGGTTGGGGGTGAGGTTAACACATACTGAAGCGGACGAAGAGAGAAAAATCGATTGTGTGGGCAGCAAGTGGCTCTTATACCTTAGCTGCACTAACGGTGATTCACTGCCCGAACGGGCTAAGCCTAAGCGAGCAAATCAGCCCCACCAACAACACAATTTTTCCGTTTTTCCTTTTCGCCTTTTAGCCCTGTGAACCCCTAGCCCTCTGCCCTAAGATCATTGCCTCTCCAGCAACCTCACCTTACACTTCTCCGAACAAAGTAAAAAGTAGAGTCTTCGCTAGGCACGATGAGTCATGATGATACTTTTCTTCTTGGTAAAGCCGAGAGACATTGGATTGAAATACTCATCATAACGCACTTGGAGAACTATACCTATCCTTTTAATAACCTGATCGCTCAGCAGCAACAGACTATTATAGAGGATCAAACATTGCATGTGGAGGTTCAAGATCATTATTATGCGCAGAGAACGGCCGGTAAGACTAAGCATGAAACATCTACAAAATTGTTGCGAGCCACTCATCCGATTCCAAGACGGACAATGCAACCATCACAGTCTCAACTTGATTAGGCACTGATCAATTCTGTGCCTAGAGTGTCCGTTATAGAGGGCGATGTAATGGCAATCCTATGACGCCTGACTCGTTCAACAGTATCGCTAGAAGTCCACCGCGCTATGCAACTAAACCACAGATCCATATTACCCTGACTGTGTAGACGGGGATGGAGCCCCTGCAACGTGGTCAGTCCAGCTCGGAAGCATGTGCAAAAAGCACGATCCACGACTCACCGAGAACCCAGCCGATCCCTGAAGCGAGCCCCCCTGCCACCATGTTGCTAACCATGTCCCGTTTCCTTACTCGCCCTTCCCCGTCACTCCCAGTTACACTAGAGACATCACTGCCGCCGGCACTCAAGCCACTAGTAACTCGTCGATGTCCGACCATTCCACTCGAAGGTTGACCTGACCCACTAGGGTTTCGTAGAGGAAAAGCACTCTTGCTCAATGCCGCGGCGGCTCCTCTGGCCACGTCGAACAGCCCCATCGGCGCGTCCTCGTGGCTTGATCCTGATGTCATATCCTTTCGACGCTCAATAACTGGACTGGGACTGTTGGAGAAACCGCCGGGAACCTTCCGGTCACCCCGGTCATCCCATCTTTCCTCTTCCTCCGAATCCTGTGCTATCAGCCCGTTCAAGTCCTCCTCGCATCTACGCCAAATCGCAAGAATCTCGGAGAGCGCAGATTGCGGGGCAAGAAGAAGTGCTTGCGTTAGGAGCTCCATGCGCTGCTCAAGGCTGTGTAGCTCAGTACGTCGCAGTTGGGGAATTATGTTCGGGCGATGACGCCCGGCTTGATAGGCAGCACGCCAAGAGATGTTATCTTGTCCAGCTTGCCACAGCGACTTTGTGCCGGGTGTTGTGGGATTGGTTGGTCTTGAGGCTGGAGCCATCCGATTGAGGACATAGGAGTAGGCAGTGTCGAAGTCGCCTTCGGCAAGTGCGGCTTCAATTGCCATAGCCATAATCCGCCTTTCGGCATGCAAGGTTTCTTGTTTTTGGTTCTCAAGCGCCTGTTCCAGGCTTCCAATCTCTTCTGATGGGTTTGTTAACCCAGCAGCTACCAGATTTCGACCAATACCTAAAAGATCGTCCAACTTGGTGTAACTACGTGGGTTCTGGTCAAGGACCTTCCCGATAAGTGAAATAGGATCTTGGTGGACTCGAATGTTGACTGGTTGGAACGGAACCCCATGTTGGAGCGTAAGAGAGTAGAAAGAAAGGGAGTGTGTGGCGTGGAGAAGAGCGTCTGTATGGCGAAAGGAGAAAGACTGAGGATAATAATCACGAAACGCGTTTATGCTGTTACCTTCCTTAGCTGAGATCTCAGGTGGGTAGACTAGAAAGACACGTACATGTCCGCGGTTCGCTTCACCCCGCCACGCTTCATATTGCCATTGCTGGCGTTATCGAAAAAACTCATAGCTGTGTCGAACACCACTTTCTCGACCTGACCAAGACTCAACGGCTGGTGAGAGGCTGGCGGCTTGACATAAGTGTCGATTGCGAGTTGGTAGCCTTGACCTTGATTAACTAAAGATGTTCATGAAAGAGGATCACTCATCCACTTAGGGATCTATGACCGGGGTAACATACATCCTCCAATTAGGAAGGCTCGCAGTACTTCCGTTTCAAGAAAGACCTTCTCGACCTTTCCAAACACACCCAATCCTTGTCGTGCCAAGACCCTGCCTGCGCTGGTTTGTATCAAGCCCTCTTTACCCCAGCCCCAGAGCCAGAGTAGGGAAGTCCTGATCGTCGACCACTCCTCATCATTCTTCTTTGGCCCTGAAACTATGTTCCGAATCACTCTTTGTAATTCAATTTGTTGTACTTCCACATTGCCAGAAAAGTGAAGTTCTGCGACTCTCATCACACTGAATGGAGCACCAAGACTTATCAAGCTGGAGGCTGAAAGCATAAGGGCAAAGAGTAGGGTAGTCGCCTGCGCATTAGGAGTGGTCAATGGATTTGAAGGTAGTAGTAACGCGTTGTGGACCAGGTAAGATTCTGACAGACCGTCAAGGAGATCCGCTGATATATTGATTTCAGGTAATGATCGAGCGGCAGCGGCCAGTTCTGGAGGCGGCGTCAAATCCATCAGTTCAGCGACACGGAACAGTATACGGTATTCATCCTTGACTGTCTTTGACGAGCTATCTTTCGTTGCATATATTGCTGCAAGAGCGGCTTGAGCGTACTGTTTTTTCAGATCCTGTTGAATACTTTCATCCAGGCCGTCCTGCCCGGTATCGTAACCCCCATAGTCGACATCCATAGGCCCGTTCCAGTGCTCGACTGCATGAACAACGATCGAAGGGTCCCTCGCAGCCTCGCTCGAGAGCCATTCGTAAACTTGCTCCCAGTCGTGTATTTCTTTTGCAATGGAATGGTACATCTTCTCATCATCTGTGTGCACCGTTTCGAGACGGGCTGTGAGTGATGCCCGCCGTCCTCTGCCACCGACCTTTCGTCGTTTACTCCTATGATTGCCATACATCCATGGCCCAACAAGACCCCTTAAGTCCCTCGCTATGATCGTATCTGCCCTGTAGTGACTGCTTTGGCCAGCCTTTGAGAGCAAGAGACTTGCGCCAACATTCTCAACCAGATTCTCAAACGTTTCTAATGTAAATTTCGGTTCGTCTTGAGGGTAGTATTCGTAGTTGAGCCTGAGCAGCGGTAGTAGTGTAGAGATGAACCAAGTCCGGAGGTATTCCGAGCGCTCTAAAAACGGCTCGAGGAGTTGGGGCAATAGTGACAGGAGGCCGGTTTCGGCGTCGATCTTATGCGCTCGGTGTATAAGGAATTGAGTGAGAGGGTCTTCAGATGATGCGTGCAAATCATGGGCTTGTTGCAACGGCAGGAGTCCGAGCTTTCTGACCTGCCTGCGCGCCTCGACATCTGTTAGCTTTTCGACTGCAGAAATGTCGATGTCTGCGCCGTCATGTTTGCTGGAGGTTGGTTGAACGAGGTCCTGAATGTACGGGGTATATGACACTGGCTCGGTGCTTTCGGGGAGGAAGGTCAAGATAATGCGCAGCGACAACACAAGGTTGAGCACTGTTGGATGCAGCGCCGTAAGTCGCCTGAGAGCAGGAATATTGGTGTCTGCAGCGAAATGAGCTGCCAAAAGAATCACCTTAGCAGGGAGAAGTTCAGACGGTTCTGCCATGGGCATCTAATCGTGAGATAGCGCACTCAAGTACGCCCTTGCATCGATTTGTAGCTGAATGAAATCTAGGTACAATTATCTTGGGAAGCTCCAGGAAACGCTCCGTCATTTGGCAGGCGAGATGCACGGACCACCCAATGGGTTCACACAGCTTCGTGCATCGGCAACAGCATCTCCGCCTTTCACTATGATTAGGAGTCTCATCGCCGTTTAATAACAACAGATGCGTCACCGGCTGAAGTGAAAGATTCAGGTAATTTGATCACGGAATTAAGGACTCGAGCATTCAGCTTCGCAACGCCTAACTTCCTCCGCGAGTGTTTCCATTATTCTAGTGTTGTTTTTCGCTCTAATCGCTCTGATATCGATTTGGAGCAGATTTCTGCTGTTGAAGTTTGGAAGCAACCAGAACTTCTGTCCTCCAACGCGGCTTATGCCAAAAGCAACCTTGATCGAACCACACGATCTTGATTCATCTGCATTCTTTGTTCAATCCTGCCCCTTCGTCTCCTCAAGTTGTTTTGCGTTGTTTTTCATCCTTGCCCGAAAAGCGTGGATCGAGTGGGGGTCGGCGTCTTTGGGTAGACCGTACGCAATCGCCGCTTGCCGTCGAGTAACCCAGTTGCCAGTGATATAACTCCAATACAGGCGTGGACCACCGTCAGGCCGAGAAAGCTCCGGGCGATGCCGCCGTGGTTCCCTAAAAGTGGGTCAGCCAGCAGCATACCATGGAGCTGAAGCGTGACCGGCTCACTTTCCACACACACAGCCATCGAATCCCAATTTGTTTCTCCAGTGCGCCAACGATTGGCCTTGGTCTCGGTAGAGTATTCTGCACATCCTGATGACTGGCAGGATATCTGATATGCAATTATAGAGCGTCAGTGTCAAGCATGCGAAGTGGGTCTGATGAACAAATGTGGGCAATGGTGGCTGATCAGAGACCTTCTGCTTGTTATTCTCCAGAGGTTGGCGGACGTGGATGAATAGGTTCGGGTTGAAGAGAACGAAATGTGATCTTGCTCTTGGTTATGAGGACTTGGAAGGCTGTATGATCAAAACTTCCCCTAACTTTTCACAATAGACGTGATAGTGAATGGTCGCGCTTTCAACCAAGTGTTGGAGACGTCTGTCTGGTGGCTAGTGTAACGCCCAACCTCCTGATAAGTCAAAGCATGAGCAAGGTGCTCTCTGCGCTAGCCATCTCTCATCTTGCAAGTTCCCATCTCCCCAAGTAACAAAACACCCAAAGAACTCTCCTTCAGCACCATGCTTGAGGGCATATTGATCGTTGATGCGATGCAGGATCTATCCCAAGTCGTGACGGTTTCATGCTCTTCCCCAAATACCATCTCCGGATTCACTATGTCTTCTTAGCAGTGAATGCAACGAGGATCTGAGCACAGCACCTGATTTGAAACATAAGATTCAGAAGAGTGACAGCTCGCTATTATGTTACTGTGTCTACTAAGTACTCCAAAATCCAACAGCTTTGGCGAGCCCTAACACACCGACGATTATGGCATCTTCCGCGCACGAGTCGATGACACGTACTAGATAATAAAAAGATCCGCAATCACTCATACGGCAAAGATGCCCACCTACCGCAGCATTACCATCTCGCTCATCTCACAATTCGATATTCTCACCATTCCCGAGTATGCCCCTCCAACCACCTCGACGGATCCTTTCTCCCAAACACCAGTACTAGTCGACCCCAACCAATCTCTCGTCTCCGTCTACGTCCCAACCTACCCATCCTCACAATTCTGGCTTTCGTACAGCATCTCACCTCCGCACCCTCCCCATGCGCTCTTCTATCTCAAGCTTTTCCTCAATGATTCCCACGTTGTGAGCTGGGGCTGCGGCGAAGAAGAAGAATTCAAAGGTAGGGCGATGTTCGGCCTCTACTGTGCTGGTGAGAGTCGGTTGGGCAAGTCGGGGATCGAGAAGAGGGTCTTCTGCTTCGCGGGTGAGGACTATGGGAATTGTCAGCTTCGTGGCAACCGAGACAGACTTGGAGACGTAATGGAGGTCAAGGTATACAGGGCCAAAGGGCGCAAACGGATTTGGCCAGAGTTGGTGGAACTGAAAGAGCCTACGAAGAAAGGAACTGGTCAGAAGAGAGCAGCGCAGCGTAGCAGTGGGAGTGGAGTTGAGTAAGGGAGCCCCAAGCACTTTGCTTCCAACCGGTCTCAACTACGATCAAGCCTTCTTCTTTCTATCACTGACTCCGATGATAGTCTTATCAACGCTGGCACCCTTGAAGACAAGCATCCTAAAAGATTCTACAAATACGCTCTCCTCGACCCTACCGATCAGCCATTCGCGTCTTTCAGATACTACTACCGCACCTGGGGTAAATGAAAACTGACCCCTTTCCTTCTCCACGATCACACGGTCCCAAGTCTAACGACCTCGAGCAGACCAGCTCGAAGCCCTAGGAGTAACTTCCCCATCTCCAGACGAAAGCCGCCACGACGACGACAACGACGACGACTCGATCAGGACCTCCACCACCCGAACGCCCACCTCCCTCTCCTCTCATCATCCCAGCCCCACCGACCAGCGCCTTTTCACAGCCGACAACGACGCCGAGCCTGACGACACCGAAAAAGCCAAATCCACCCGAACGAACCCCACCCCAACGCCTTCCATCTCAATCTCTCGCCATCAAAGCCCCATCAAACCTTCTCCCGTCCCATCCCCCTCCCGATCGCCTCATTCACACTCCTCGCACGAGACAACCTCCCTCCACACCGCACCCAGCACCACCTCCCGCGCAACCCTAACCCCACCACCAACAGCCCTCTTCCCCCTCCCCCTCCCCATCTCAAACGCTAACCCCGCTCTCACCCACTCACCGACAAAACACCTCTCCGCTTCCACCCGAACTCCGGCCGCAGATGCGAATTCCTCGCCGTCTCGCTTCGGACGATTGCTGAAGACCCCGAGCCCGACGAAGGGGAAAGAGAATAGGAGCGTGAGCGGCGGCGGGAGTGGAAGTGTGACTCGGGACGGTAGGGCCGGGTTGTTGTTCGGGGTCGTGGCCAGTGCCGTGAGGAGAAGAGGGGCGGCGGCGAGGGGGGGGAGTACGCCTACGCCTACGAAGGGGCTGGAGTAGGAGCGACGAGACTGAATCGACTGATAGCGGGGAGAGGGAGAAATGGACGAGGGCGCGGAATGGATACGTGGGATAAGAAGAGGGTGGGGAGATCAGGCCTTCGGATGAGCTTTTGTTTACTTGGTGATCTCGACTCATTACAGTCCAAGCATGAATCACGCCTTCCTGGCTTTTGCGCTTACCCGATTCCCTCTGAGCTCGTCCCTTTAGTCAATTGAGCTCGCACATCCATGCCATAAGTGCATAGAGCGCCCTGGGGGATCCCTTGCGGAGAAACCTCTCGAACTTCGTCGCGGACTGTACCGTAGAATGTGTATGACCCCCAACCTATCTAGACATGAAGGCCACATGGCAAGAGAACACAAACTCAGATCCACTCGGCGGATGATCGTACCCGTTCTATAGCTCTCTCTCCTTCCTAGAGCCCAAACATCCGAGCGTTCCTACCGTTCATTGCACGTAATCACAGCGAGGGTATATATCTCGTACACAGACAGCTGCAAGTCCAAGGATAACCCACAAGATCAGTGCAAAGTCTTGTGTATTCTCTCTTCTCTAAGCGAAACCTTGCAAGGAAACAAATATGCAACCCATCACCCAGCATCCTTTTAATGAAGCTCTAAAGGAACGACATGAAAATCTCATCGCAAAAGCCCATGTACGCTGTCTCAAAGCAAAGCAAGCAAGCAAGCACGCAGCACGCAGCCATGTATCCGTTTCGTATTTCGTCTACCCTTCACCCCTTTTGTCCATGCTCGCTCTACTGGGCTCATTGCTGGTCATGACGCATCGCTTCACTAGCGACTATTGCGCTCCGCTCCCGCTCTGCAACCCATTTCCGTCCGCAGCCGTGTGGTCGGCGTCCAGGAACTGGAGGCCTTGCATCGCTTTCCCACTGCAGGCGTTGCCAAGCGTCAGGAAGGCGAAATGGCCACCGACAACGGGGCGGGCGAAGAAGAAGGGGTCCGGAAATTCGCCGTGGCCTTCGGTGTTGTGGAGGTCGGTGAAGGGGCGATCTTTTACTCTCAGCTCAATGCTGTTCAGGCGCAAAGTCAGGGGAAAAGGGCATGCTTACCGGTAACGGTCTCGTTAACCCAAAGAGCCACGCTCTCGAGGATGGAGCTGCGGACTTTCGGGCTCATGACGGCGGCGGCGAAGAACTCCCAGTCCGTCTTGGTGTACAGGTGTCTGCTGTCGAGCGGGAGGCCGTATTTCTGCCGCACGACGTAGTACCAGTCGCTTTGCATCTGGTAGATGTGCTGGGGCACGAAGCCCGATTTGCTGCGGTTGCTGTGGCCGTGGCCGGGCTTGAGCGGCTTTTGACCGTCCATGAGCGAGGTCGTGGTGTCTGCAGGGGCCGGCTCGAGGTGGAAGCAGAGGAGCGCGTCCGCGTACAGGTTGTAGAGCGTCGTCCAGGAGCCGTACCAGTCGTAGGCGAGTTTGGCGTGCGTGCCGTCGCGGGAGATACCGTACTCTTCCCATTTCTCAATGTAGACTTTGGATATGTTCTAGCGGCGAAGGTCAGCTTATGTTTGATACGGCATAATAGAGAGGACGAGACCCTGTAATGCTTGGCATCTTCGACGTTCCCAATCGCTTCAGCCATCTCACTCATAGCTTTGATGCCAATGATGCCTTTGAGAGCAAGATTGGTCTGGAGCGCAAGCCATCCCGCAAAGTCGTCGGTAGAGACTGCAAGACTGTTAGACACCGATCTCATTCGGACACAAGAAGGGCTTACGTTGATTGTGTGGTTCGAGGGCGAAGTCGACCAAGTAGCCAGTCCATTGCTTCCACAATCTATAGCTCTTCCCGATCCATTTCTTCGATTGTTCGATCCCCTTGGTTGATCCACCCCAGCGGTCGTCGAGACCCTTGATGTCATCTCTGGTCTCGAGTTCACTTAATGCAAAGGCACTGCTCTTGGGGTTTGCGTCAAGATTATCTCCACCAAGACTCGCCCAGACCGATGCGGTGGCCTCGTCAGGCTCGTACTTGAGAGAGTTGACGATCGCAAGACCCATGATGAGAATGTTACCGCACTCTTCAAGAGGCATGTACTCATCCGCGCCATCGGCATGTCCAGTGGCGTTCGGGAAGTGATCACCAAGATCATGCATAGCGTAACGATTGGGATATTGACCACTCAGCATATGTTCAATTAACGGTTCCAGCAAGTATGCCAACCATCGCGGATTGGTATACAAGAAGAACGGGAATGAGGGAAAGATGACGTCGATTGTCTGAAAGTTACCATTGGAGGAGATTTCTTTCAAGAATAGTATCGGATTGTCCGGAGTGCCAGAAAAAGTCGTCGCGCCGAGTGCTTGACGGGCGGAAAGTGCAACGATGTCAACGTAGTCTTTAGACCCAGACTCATAAGCATCTTTGGCAAGCTGCGTCGAGTAGTTGCCAGCAAGTTTGTTGGCGTTTCGAAAGTCCAGATAATGGAAAGTGAGAAGAGACTCTGGTGATTCGAACCATGATTCCCATAGCGGTCTCATGAAGGTCAAGCCTCTGGCTGCGGCATATTGTACTACCGGATCTTGAATATGCGCGATGGTGAAGAGTACACTGTCAGTCCCCGAAGATGAAGAAGAAGAGGAGGCATTGAGCTTGAAAGATTTAGCAAAAGCGAATACAGGTTCATCATCCATCACGCTCCGGAAAGAGGTGTCAACGACATTCTGCAAGGTCCCAGTCTTTGCGAAGCGCTGCCGGAGTAAAGCAGAGGTGCCCGACTCGTGGCGTACGTCCTGTACATATAGTCAGCTCAGCTGTTATTTTATCAAAAAAGTGCCGTGAGCTCACCGATGGGCCGGTGAAGTGCAGCGTCCCCCATTCCGCTCTGTCTTCGTGTTCCGTCAAGAGCTGCTCCGTCTTCCTCTTCACTTTCCAGGTCTTCAAGCCCTTGTCACTTTCTCCGAGCTCTGTTTGACCCAGCTCCCACACAATATCGTTGCCCCGGTCTCCGGTGACCCAGAGGCCATTGACGTCGACGTAAACGTCAACATCGAAGCTCCCTTTGACGTACACAGTCAGATAGGATGCCGGGATGGATTGCCGCAGTGTAGATGTTGGAGTGATTGGGGAGAGGAAGGACAGAACGATCTCGAGCGGCTGAGTCGACTTTGGATATGAGGCAGGAGCTGGGATGAGGTAGGTCAAGTTTGTGGCCGAAGCATCGTACTTGGATCCGAGGAATGTTGGATATGAGACCGTGTAGCTATCCAAACCAGAATGAGTCAGAGAAAGCTTCACTAGCAACGAATGGCAGATCTTACCTAGGGTCTTTCTGCGAGTGCATCAGAGAATCTTGGGGCCTGCCGAGTAGAGGGTAGACTAAGTCAGATTGCGGCAGTGTAGCTAACACTGAGAACCCAACCTGATCGAAGCAGTCAGCAGATAGAGACAGGAAAGCCAAGACATCTATTCCGGGTGCAAGCCAACCTCTTGTCCTGTCCAGAACATGGGCCATTTGCTCCATGGTGCCTCACGAGCGTCACCGAGCCACGTGCTCAGGTATGGATTGCGAACGATAAGTGGGAGGACTGGTGGGGTCAGCGTCGAAGCTTCGACCGCAATTGCCAGCAGTGCTGAAGCAACTGAGGCTGCTTGAAGTAATCTGCGCATTGCGGTTGAAGTATGGGTTGAACTCAGCGGGTTCAACTAGGGAAGACGGAGGGAAGACAGCCGCAGAGGTTGAGACTGAAATCTAGTATGAAGAAGAGATGATGAGAATTCAGAGCTCCGACCAGCTGGAGCAGCGGCCTTTTAAGCTGATCACGATGCACTCCCGGACTGAGTGGGTTGTGGTAGTTGGCAGTGGTCGGTCAGTCATGTGGTGCTTATTACCGTAAGAAGGTAAGGTAGGCGGCATCACTGCATCGTGAACAATTGAACAGGGATCAAATTAGTGCTGTACTAAATAAGGTTAGTACCTACCTTAGCCTGATACGCTAAGGTATGCATCGGGTGCCTTAGTTATGCATATTGTGCTTAATATACTGTGGCTACTGGACCTTATCGACCACCTTTGGCCCTTTCGATGCGTGTTAGCATCTACCTCAAAACCTATAAATCACGGCATGTCGCAGACACTTCGGATGTTTTCCATTACCCTCATCGCCATCACTGTCCTCAGTCCTTGGCGTTCGAAGCACAATCCGCTCGGTCCATGAGCATACCCATCCTTATCCGGCTCACCATGTACGGTTCGTACAGTAAGGCACCGCCCAGCGGTTCGTCGGGCCACAATCCGCTGCACTACTTAGCGCGCCCACGATCTTTCCCTTTCACTCTCTGTCTTCATGTCCGTAAACCGGAGGAATGCACTTTCTGGGATGCTGTCGCTTGACTCTCGATGCCAGCTGATGCCCAGCTGACGTGTTTGTTGAGGCGGTCTGGACTTGGAAAAGCCATCGTATGCAGTGCCGTGCGCTGCTTTGCTTTTCACGATGTCTGCAACTTTCTTCTCATTCGGTGTTTTCTTATCCTGTATCCGAACTATCGTGAGTTTTTTGGTGGGGCCAGTTGTTGTTCCCTGCAAGAGCCGGAACCGTTGCCCCACGATGCCTTCATGCCACGGACCTTATCGCTTGCCCGCTTTGCAATTCTATTACTACTGCCTATGTCCGATGTCGTTGCAATCAACCTCCCTGCGAAGTTGCCATGGGTTTGGAGATCGAAAAGAATACTCAGCATCGATGAGTCTATTTCTCTCGAAAGTCGGTCGTACTTTCCGAGAGCTAACATGGCGTTGAATGTGGGATCCCACGGCCCGCACAGGAACTTGGCGGACATATCGTCGAACAGGTCGCTCGCTTTCAGTCATCCCAGCATGCGTGGGGAGGAGTGGCAATCTGGAATGCTGATCTGATTCCTATCGGACATGGCTTCACCTTTCCGCCACCGGGTACGACCTAGATTGCTTATGGTGGGGCAATTGTTTAGTCAGATCCGCCGGACTCTGTTGAAAGGAGGATGTAGGCGGTGGGGGTAATTTTGAATCTTGAGACTGTGTAACTAAGAGGTTGATGATATAATGAGAAGAGGTTGCACTCCCGATGTTTCTCTGTAGATCTGTTGCATCGTGGAGGATTTAATCATGACGTCGAGCTTTCGGAATCCTCCAATCTGTCGACAAAACAAAGATAAATCCAACGAAGTACAAGTGAATAGCCTAATACAACACGTCGCACACTTCCCATCACCGACCAAAGTAAGCGTCAAATCGTTTAAGCGTTTACCAACTCATCCTCAACTTCCCAATGATCCCAAGTCGGCCCATCAAATCCGTTCGGTCTGCTGCTTCGGGAGAAGCCGTTCCTCAGCCCCTCGATCTTCGCCACGGGCCTCACATACTTTACTTTGGCCCCGAAACCCTTACTGAACGTCTCATGGCACATGCGCTCCTCGAAGAGCCCTGGATGTACCCTTCGCATGCTCCGCAGCGCCCTCTTGCCGACTTCGTCCACGCTATCATTATGCCTCAACTCGAAAAACTCCCGATCGTGTTCCTTCCTCATCCGCTCTATTACCCCCGGCGAGTGGAAGCCCAACTGCATAAGAAAGATATCGTACTGCGCTAAGCTCACTTTCCCGACATAACTGCCACCATACTTCGCCCGGAGGAACAACCCGGTGAGGGCGGCAATGGCACCCATCGTTCCTGTGCCGTAGTCGCTCATTGGGAATGGGGGAACGACGGGCTCTTCGAGACCCATGCCCTCGCGTCCTTGCGCCCACGCGACGCCCGTGACGCAGTCGGCAATTTGCTGCCAGCCGGGGCGAGTTGCCCATTCGCCGACGTGTCCGAAGCAGTTTTCGGCCACGTAAACAAGGCCTCGATTACGGTGGCGAGTAAGTCGGAGAAGGTCCTGCGGCGAGTATCCAAGGTGCGCAAGGGCGCCGGGGCGGTAGCCATCCAGGACGACGTCGGCGGACTCGAGGAGGGTCTCGAAGATGGCACGGTCCTTTGGGTCCTTGAGGTTCAAATCCAACGTATGTTTGCCCATATTCCTAATGATACATCAGGCTATGCGCAGCTCCGGATATAGAACGAAAGGATATATGGAATTTCAAACGGAACACGACCAGAATCTTTCCCCTTCCTCAAAAAAATTACACTATAGAAGTGGATTGTCGTGGAGTGGTACACAGGAAGATTGCAGGATACACCAACACGCCCCATATTGGATACAGTCGCGCGACTCAGTGTGATTCCAAAGTGATTGTGGTGCAGCAATGAGACAAGTGGAGGTGGATAGGCTCGTTTACATACCCGTCGACTTGAAAGAACGGAACGTCGCTGAGATAGGGAGACGTGACTTTGATCACTTCCGCACCATATTCGGCTAGAGTGCGACCTATAGCAGGACCCGCAATGATTCTACACAGCTCAAGCACCCTGATTCCGGCCAAAACCTGCGGTTCAGAGCCCGACACTATGGATTTCGCGAAAGGTACTGGAGGAGATTCAGCCTCCAATCCCTCTAGGGTCCAAGGCGGCTCTTTGAGCAAGGTTCGGCCCTATTGATCTGTGAGTTTGTCGTCAGGGACCATCATCCCCCAGATACGTACATGTTGAGTCTTTCCAAACTCCTCCCACTTCAGACACGTCACACCAGCTTGTCGCTTTTCAGCATTCAGTTTTTCCAGCTCTTCTACCGAGAACTGCTTGACGTGGCCTTCAATGAGATCAATACAGGCACGGTAGTCTGTCATGTCAGGCCGATGGCCCTCCAGACCGACCATGTTCAGGGCTGTCGTTGCTTCCAGAGATCCATGGAGATGAAAATATTCGCCTGGTCGCTTGGTCTCGTACAGATTGGCTGATAACCTGCGATATAGAATCGACTGTGCCTGCAACAGGTCGGTATCTAAATCAGTTAGTGTCGGTTCCTATAGGTTGTATATGTCAAGTGGTCGACCTTTTAACTTCGATCTCACGTTAGGGTTGGCCTTGTCCATGCCATCCATGGTGGACAGGTACGCAGAGAACAGAAAACATGTCGCACGCTCTGTATCGATGTCTATCTTCCTCCTCTTGCTAGAAAAGCGGAGATCCGCTATTGCTGCAGCCACACAAGCCTCCACGGCCTTCAATGCGGAAATGGCCTCTGTACCCTTGAACGGACAAGGTACTGCAACGACATTGCTACCTTTCGGGGCTGAAAATGCGACATCCTTTATATGTTCTCGGACTTCGTCCGGCAGCTGCTGGCCTGCCAGTTGAACCAATTTGTGGAAAGATCTTCGACATTCGTCCCGCACCGAATAATCTTGGTTCTTTTGTTGTATCTGTATGACGGTCATATTTCGAACATCTGGAGACCTGACGTGCGTATTCCAATGGCATTTTTCGTCCCTGGAAGCCTGAATCTTTTAAGATCAATTTACATTGTTAGTCGGTTAGTCGGTTAGTATGCTCGATGTCGAATATCAAGGGTCTTCCATGGTTGCCGGTTAGGGCCCTCGGAGGATTGCAGAAGACTGACTGGCTGCAGTTCCAGCCTGTCAAGGTGAAGAAGTGCATCTTCCGGGGACTTAGCTCGACCGGACAATTTCCTGGACAGCGTGTGGCTTATGCTTGTCGGCGTCGGCTGAAGCTTGAAAGACGATAGACCAAAGCCAGAAGACAGAGCGAAGGTATTATTCCTGCAGGTCTGTACTCTGACATTGTAGAGTTTGACGTTGTTTCGTGCCCAGCGACCAATCATATTTATCTTTCTGGTTCTGGAAAAGAGGCCGTTAACATAACGTTCCGTGGGGTTCAAGTTCATGTTCGTTCTCATCCCGCAGGGCTGGTACAGTAAGTAACTTAACGTTAAAGTGTAAAGTTTGAATTCAAAATTGAGTTCAGGATTATTGAGGTCGTCGTCGGTCGGTGCAGCGCGGGGAAAGCTCCCTATAATACCTCGTACATGTAATTATCGCGTAAGTTATTTGTACTCGTGTTTATTATCACCACGAGTCAGTGAAGTCAATGCTTTCGGCCTACCACTCCGCCTTCTACCTTACCTACCAAGGTAATTATTATCTTCCAACCGCGGAACAATCTTCAACAGGGCTCCAGTATCCGACCCTTCTCGAGCCCTAGCTTCGATACTTTGGGACCTCGAGGCTCCTAAGGTTACAGGACATACCTCGTTCTCGGCCTTGCAGCAGACAGAAGCGGACCCCTTGCTTGCTCCGACGGCGCCGAGGCATTTGATATCAGCACAGACGCTCACATGACTCGTCCCAAGGTTGATCCAGATAAACGTCAGAGGACTGCACAGGCTTGCGACAGCTGTAAGCGTAGAAAGCAGAAGGTCAAAACCGTGACTGTGATCGATCTGATTGATGTCTGGGTCAAACGTGCTGATGAAAGCAGTGCAATGGCCAATGCCCCTGCAACACCTGCGGGAAACGCAACCTATCCTGCACATTCGGCTCCAGCGAGCCAGGGTCCGCTGACGATCTGTCTCTGTCTCCATCGAAGAGGCGTCTGACCGAAAATGATGTCGCAGGGTTTGGGGACACACCACACCACAATGGGGGCTCCCCTCCGCTACAGAGTCCGCCTGGCCAGCTCTCGCCGCAGTCACATCGAGGGTCAGGACAAGGTCAATGGACGTATCCGACAGAGACGAATGACCGCAGCAACGGCGTGAAGACAGAAGCATACAGACCAGATGTCGAAGCACCTTCAATCGAGAGTGCTGCAAGGTCAATCGAGCTCTTCCCGCCCAAAGCCGAGGAGAAACCAGAAGCAGCTTCGATGTCGCGCGATACTACTGCCAGTGCTGCTGATGAAGTGGCGGATAATCACACCTTGACTCGTATGCTTCAGGATCCAACTGGACGGTTATGTTAGTTGCTTTCCTCCATACTGATGTTCTAATGCATGGGATCATCAATCTATGCCCCTGACGAAGGGGGGGGGGGGGGGGGAAGGGAATGTCGAACGAATGCTGACGGACTACCAGTATATGTTGGAGACTCTGCCACTCTATCCTATCTCCAGCTTATCCGCATGATGGTTGAGGGTGTGGCAGGTCCGTCTGCTTTCACCGTCGATCCTCGAAGGCATCGGATCATGGAGACTACAATGACATTACCGCCGAACTTCCGACCCACTCATCTCTTGCCGGATAAAAAAACCGCGCAAGTGCTAGTGAATTCATATTTTGTAAATGTACTACTTGCCCCGCCAGACTTTGTCTTTCAGGCCGGCTGATGCGTTGCAGACCCACGGCCTTTTCCAAGTCTTCAACCGGAAAGACTTCCTTGATACGCTCGACTCTTGTTATGCAGATCCTCTCAAAGTGAACCCGAGTTGGCTTTGTCTGCTAAATCTAGTTTTTGCTATCGGGCTCGTTCTAGCCACACCAGCTCTCGGAAGTACCGATGCAGTGGTGGTTGACAAACTGCGTAAAGAGCCATTCGACCAAGCGGAGATCTTCTATACCAATGCGAAGAGCCTGGATGATCCAATTATCGGATTTGAAGATGCGGGCTTCTGGTCGATCCAGGCGCTGCACTTGATGGCCGTGTATATGTTAGCCGTGTCGAAAAGAAATACGGCATTTGCTTACTTCGGTAGGTTCTATATACTCTTAAAGCGTCCCAAAGCCGCTTACGAGAATTAGGGATGGCGGTCCGATCTGCTTTCGCTTTGGGCTTACATCGAGAAGAGACCTTTATCATATTCACTCCTGAAGACCAGGAAGTGCGGCGCAACCTTTGGCGTAGCCTCTACGTGCTTGACAGATTTCTCTCCGCCAGTTTGGGACGCCCAGCAGCGATCTCAGAAGAGGATTGCTCAGCTGGAACACTAAATCCTCCCCCCAGCCCATCTTTTCCTGGTACAACAGACTTCAATCAAACCAACAGCCTAGGTCTTGATGCATCTGTACGGAGTTGCCACGTCATCGGTATCATTCTTCGCAAAGTCTACCAAAAGCGTAAGATTTCGACGAAGTTAGCTCAGGAGATCGCAGACCAATGTAAGCTGTGGCCGGGAGCTCTTTCGCCTACCCTTCACTGGCGCCAGGCTTCTGCTACGAATCCTAGTCAGGGGATTGCTATTCTTCATGTCAATTTATTTTACTGTCATTCAATCATCCTACTGACGAGGCCTTTCTTCCTTTATCTGCTCAACACTGAAATACAGAAAACCAAACGGTCCCCCAGTCTCAGAAAGCCCAGGACTGGGTGCAAGATGGAGAAATTCTCCGAAGCCTGCGTAATCGCCTCTACACATACCATCGTCTTGGTCCAGAATGCCTTCGAGGGCCGTTATCTCCAACAGCGAAACCCCTTTGTCACCTACTTCCTCTTCGCAGCTGCCCTGATCGTCCTCTCCAACGAGTTCGCCGCTCTTTACCCCAATAGTTCGGCCGACCAATGTGTCGAAAACGCCATTACTATTGTGGCATACTGCGGGGAGACAGATCCGCAAGCATCTCGTCTTCTTTACATCCTTGCCACATTCCGTAGCGTTGTTGCCACCCAAGCTCGGATGAATCGAGCACCACAATATCCACAAAATGAGGGATCGATGCAAAGCATCTTTTCACCGATAACACGGAACTCTCACGCATCCGTCGCACAAGCTGCTCAGGACCCGACAGCGACTTTTGGACCACCTACGGAAAGCATCGATCCTGTTACGAGTAACCATCGGAACTCAACTATAGATATATCTGCATCTTTGCCGCTATCGAAGTCACGACATGGTAGCTTTTCAGGCTTATTGGACCTCAGCGCCAACGCACTGACAGTTGGATCGGAGGAGTCGTCTGCCCCGGATGAGCAGATCGAATTTGACACTTTGTGGCAGTGGCCTACAACAACACCTGGCGTGGGTACACCGCGCTTTGAAGCTGGAATCCAAGGCATCAGTGACAGCAGCGTCCCATTGTTTGGGAGGACTGATTTGCCATGAATTGACGGCCGACGTCCTTGGGCCTGACACACGTGGGTCATTTCAGAGGCACCACACAGCGCCTGAAGCCGCGGGAAGGCACCTTAGAGAAACTGTCTCTTGGACTGATCAAATTACACCCAGCTTAACAGACACGGTTTACCAGCCACTAGATTGGCAGGGTTTGGTCAAAGCAACCAAAACAATCGGTTTTGGAGTCGCAGAAGCTACCTGTGCTTCAAGCCAGCGCCATAGCTCGCGCTTTCTTCCGTCGCTCCAGCCAACGAGTTCTTTCGAGCTTCCTCAAATGTTGCTAGTTTGAAATCATACGGCAGCTCAAAATCCGCCTTTGGATCACCTTTGCGAGGCAGGAAGTCAACCACTAGGGAGTCCTTGACGGCGAATACTGCATCATCGGTGATGTATTTGTCCCTACGATCGAATATTTGTGTGATAATGGGCTTATAGCCGGGCGCAGAGATCTATACGAATGATGGTTAGCACCGTCAAACCTAGCAGGACCGACACAACGATCATCGGCGGGGTCGCAATGTTCTGGAAACACGGAAGAGCCAGCCTACAATGAAATGGATATGCGCCGGCCTCATCGGATGTCTATCCAATAACTGCAGTAGCTTTCCCGCCGGTCCGTCAAACGGAATGGGATAGCTAGTCGGCCTCAGGCAGTAGAAGTTATATTTCCCGTCCTTGCCCGTTGTAAAGCGGCCTCGCAAGTTGAAATCCACCTGCTTCTCATCTTGCTGCTCGTACAATCCGTTCGGGGCGGTGTGCCAGACATCTAACTCCGCATGCTCTATCGGCTTGCCCGTCAGGTAATCGACCACGGCACCGTACATCAGGGTGTGGTCGCCGTCGTCGATGCCATGCACGATCGTGCTACCCATCTCGTACCGAGGTGCATCTTTGCGCCAGAAGGGCCCGAGGATGGCACGTGAGGTGGGTACGTCCGCCGCCTCGCTGGCGAGCCGGAATGTGATTTCGTCGACGAGAGATTCCAGGCCGATGACGTCGCAGAGGAGTTGGCCTTCGTTCCGCTTGTCGTCGGACATGCGGCCTGCGGAGTTGATCTGTGGCGTGCCCCGTCAGCTTTCTTTTGGTCTGGCGGATTCTGGTGCTTGTATCCACAGAGGGTCTGCCGTGATAGCTACTCGATTACCCATCCCTGATACAGAGATCTGTTAAAGCGAAGCCGGGAATTAGACGAAACTACCAGTCGTACCAGCTCAAGGCCAGCCATCCACTCGTCAACCGTGATCTCGTTCTCCCTCGCAAAGTCATGTACATGTTGTATCAGACTCGCCATGACCTTCCGGATCCGCGGCGAGGCTTTCGGTCCAGTGGCGTTGATGACATTCTTGGTAAAGTCGGGGTCAAATTTGTCTTTCGACTGCGCACCGTTTGTTTCCTTGTCCACCCCGGTCGGTTCCGCGTTGTCTGTGCCATCTGTCCTGTCTGCGGACACCGAACTTTCTACTGGTACCAGCGTGAGGGGCTCCATTATAGTTCGGCAGTATCTTGGAAAGCTGGACTTGAGATACGCAGCAGTCAACACCTGGTCGATTTGGGACCGAGAGAGAAGAAGTCAACACATATTAGGTCATCTATGCTGTACAACACAGGCAAACATCTTATAAATACAAATATTCACATAGCCTATGGTCGTGGAGCTTGTCAAACGTGGGGGCAGGTTTAACGAATCCGTAAGTTGCGGGGTCTGGTTCCGCCACCGCGGAGAAGGGGATAAGGGAAACGGAAAGGTACCCGTCCCGAACAAGGGCCATGGATACACGTAGCGTAGAAGGGGAATAATATTACCAAAATGTTTGTATACTAAGGCAGTAGCAGGATATGTCAAACATAGGAGGAGTGGCTAGTGAAATGAACATGTAATCATAAGTGTCTAGCTACTCTATGAAAATGTGGCCCTATAAGAAGGCCTTCTATCAGCAAAAGGAAAAACTTTTATTCATAGCAAACTGTTTGTCCTAGCAAACTTCACATGTTCTTAAAACCTTCATAGAGCTCTGAAATCACTAAGATAATGAAATGAGGCTGAAAGTTTAACACATTTTCTCAGTTCATTTCAACAACAATGAAATAAAAAATAAAGACACACTTTCTCTGATCTGATTTAAATGAATGTCTCTTGAGTTTTGAACTTAAATATCATATCATTAGATCACAAGATCTTTCACTGACTAATGAGACTCATAAGATTTGTAAAATAAGTAAATTTCAGTATTAAAAGTGACTTTGTAAGCCTGTTGACAGTTATGTTGTTTATTAAGATATAATCAAGATAAATAAGTCTGTGAAATTTGACTTCTCTTATGAAGTAATGATGTATGTCAATGTGCTTTATATAGATGTAAAATTCAGAATTTTTAATCAAGACTATAGCTTTCTGATTATTTATTTAAATTGTAACTGTCTTAAATCTCTTTAACTTTAGCTCTTTAAGTAATTTTTACATTTACATTGCTTTCTTTGTAATCTCTGTTAAGATTATGTATTTCACTTCATAAAAGAATAAGATGACTGTTCTTTGTCTTTTTAAACTTTAAAATATTGATTCATTAATCATTTTAAATATATATTCTGATGTAAATCTTCTTAATTTAAGATCTTTTCCTCAGTCTGAATTCAAATATCTCAGCAATTTAAGTTAATTACTTAATTTATACTTAAGAATGACATCTAAAATTCTTTATATATATTAAAATATCTGCTTTAAAGTCTTTCAATGTGTGTTATTAAAGTTATGTGCAAACTGACTAAGAGTTAACACTGTATATGTGATGTTGAGTTGAGTTTGTGTCATAATGTACATAAAAGATTTTATAATCTTTTAATATTAAGTTATTAGCTCTGATTCAGCTGTTTTAATAATCTTTATAAGATAGACTCTGAGTTTTATTAAAGTTATGACTGTCTTAATATTCTATAGATTAAAGTCTTTAAGTATCTCTATAAAATAGATTTTCTGAGATAAAATAAGCATTTATAAAGTTTTGTTTTGTGTAATTAACATTTTTAAGTAATGCTTACATATTCTGCAGTCAGTCATTTCAAAATGATTGTTTAATTTGATTTTAAGATCTAGAATTTTGTTCTTATTTAATTTACATATAAGAATATTGTCAACATATACAGCAATGAATAAAATACTGTTTTTAAATACATTATTGTTTACATAAATTTGTGTGTATCTGAGGCTGTCAAGAAATCAGTGCATTACTTTATATTAAAAATGAAAGAACTATTTTAACTTATATAAAGCTTTCTTTAATTTATATATCTTTTCTTTCTTCTTCTCATATTCATTAAGTTGAATCACATAGACTTCTTCTTTTAAATTGTTGTGTAAGAAAGTCATTTTAATGTTTATTTGTTTCAATTCATAGTTGTAAAATGCAGCTATGATGAAGATGACTTTATAAATCATGAATTTAACAACTATTGTAAAGATCTCTTTATAATTAATTCTAAATCATTGTTTAAATTCTTTGACTACTCATTAAGTCTTATGCTGTAAAATTAAGCTGTTAAATTCTTTTTTATAACAATAAATTTATTTATTTCTTAGAACTTGTCAATTAGATAACAATGTCTTTAAAGTTCATGTAAAGTTAGTCATTAATGAGTTATACTTACTATTTATTGCTTTCTTTCAGTCTTTTAACTCATAACTTTCAATTATCTGTTTAAATGTCTAAGATTCATTCTAAGAGTCTTTTTTCTTTTTTATGACATCAATAATTGCATTAAACACAGTCAGATAGATTATAATTGCTTTAAGCTTTAGCTTTATAAAGAATTGTCTTTCTTTTTTAAAGCATTAAAATTTAGCTGATACTGATCTGTCAATTATAAAAAGAAAATTTATAATATCTTTTTTTTTTTTCTTCATTTCTTCTAACTGATTTGACAATATTGATATGAGAGAGTATGATGATATGTACTTTGAAGACAATGACAATGATAAAAATTAAAAAGAAATAAAAAAAATAATTATATATCTTCTTGTTCTGCACTAACAGTATGAGATTGAGTGACTTTAAAAATTGAGACTGCAACTTTAACATTATAGATTAATGAATCTTCATTAAACTACACATTTCTTATTTTAATTATTCAGTCTGTCTTCTTCTTTTCAGAAAGTTATACTCTATATTGATTTTTTTCTTTATATTTAACAAGAATTCTCTTATTGCTTCAGAGTTCAAATTTAATCTCTGTTGTTTGAATCTTCTTTGAAATATGCACATATACTGTGTATTTAAAACACTGAAGATGTCTAAAATTGATGAGATTTACTGATTTACTCTTATCAAAAGATTTAAACAGTAGCTAAATCAAGATCTTATTATTTTTAAGAGCTGACATTGAGAGTTAATTAAGAAGATAGCATACTGTTTTGACAATCTTTAATTATAAAGTTTTAAAGACTTTACTATTCAGAATTATAATTTTAATTTTTGCTGTCAAAAGTTCATTACTTCTTTCTGTCATTTCATTCTGCTTTGATTCATAAGAAACTGTTATTTTATAAATAATTTCTAAACTTTATAATCATTCAATAATGAGCTTATCTCTGAATTTCTTTTTGTTGTCAAGTCATATTTATGCAATTTGTAAATTTATCTAAATAAAAAGCATATTAAAAAACTGTTCAATTTTATCTTTTGTCTGATCTTTCATTTTCATATTATAAATGTATTGTCAGCAAGTAAAATCATCTGTGAAGACTATATATTACAAGAATTTGTCATATACTTTTAACATAACAGAGCTAACAACATTGATGTAAATTAATTTGATTATCTTTATAACTTAATTTTGTAATTTTCTTAAGATCTTCTTCTTTTAATTTGTTCTCATACAGACATTACACAAGTGTAACAGTGTTTTTGTAAGTTCTTATAAGTTGAGTCTTGTTAAAAGGTGGCACCACACTAATAGCACAGCTATCGTGGGTTATATATCTAACACTCCCCCTAACCCGCGATCGGCCCGCAACCGACCCGCAGGTGTAAAGGGTGCGCGCAGACGGCGGTTCGAACTCGTGACCTTTTGGACTTACTCCCTCACCATGGACTTGAACCACCGGCAGAGGTGGCCTAGGCGCCACTTTACGCAAGTTATCACGCACTAACCCGGGCTCATAACCTGTTAAAAGGTGGCACCACACTAATAGCACAGCTATCGTGAGTTATATATCTAACAAGTCTCATTATTTTGAGATTTTTTAATATATTATTAAGACTTAAATTCTCTATATAATTAAGATGTCAATGCTAAGTAGTTTTTAAGATCTTGTTATCTTTAATGACTGACATAATCTTATTCTTGTTCACAAAATTTCTCATTGTTAAGATTTAAAGATAATATAGCTTGTCTTTATGTACTGTGTAATTAAGCATACTCTTTACTTTATTCTTTAGACATAATAATCTGTTCTTGATTTTAATTAATATTTTTTTCTTTTCAGTCATTTCAATTGAGAAGAGATTGAGCTTTATATTAGACATAAAATAAATATTTATTAAAATAATATTTTAAGTCTTTTCATTACTGTTCTTTAACTATAAGTTGACTGTTTCTACTTCTTAAGTGTGCATCACTTCAGACACTTTTTTTATAGAAAGTTCATTATTGAACATTTTGATTAAGCTAAATGCAGAGAGATCACAGCATATATATTATGTTGTGTTAAAATCAGCTATTTATGACATCTTATTAATCATAAGACTATAGCTCTTTACTGCAGTCAAGATCACTGAGTTCTCATTATATTATTTGTCTTCAGAACTTAAGAATTTTTTCTTCTTTTTCTAGTCTTTTTTTTAGTTTCTTGCTTCTTCTTTATCTTTTTAGACATCTTTTCTGAGTGTAACTTTCAGTAATTGTTCTTGAAATGAACTATTTTCTTACAGTAAGTATACATCTCATCTTTATTCTTACTTTTATTGACATTTCTTTTCTTATTCTTTTTCTTCTTATCTTTATGATTTTTCTTTTTACTCATTAAAGCAAGCTTCTCATTTCTTTCTTTAAGATGCTCTTCATTAATTAATTTAATGATTAAGTCATTGAGAAATAAAATTACATTATGAGCTTTAAAGCATTTCATCATTACTTATTGAGAATAGAAGAATTCTAGATTTAATAGAAAAGTAATAATCTTCAGAATTTTGTCAATAATGAGATCAGAGATTACAATTTCTCTTAAAAGTGTCTTATACTTTAAAGCATAAGCATTGACAGAGAAGTATTGATTAAGTTGACAGATATATAAATTATTGAATAGAATGTATTTAAAATTAAATTTATAAAATAAATAAAGATATACAAAATAATTTCATATCTTTTTTGCTGTTTTCATGTTGTCTATGATGACAGTAATCTTTAAGTTAACAATAAAAATAATAATAACTGTGATTTTATTGTTCTATGTGATTCAGTCAGCTTAAGTAACATTAACTGAGATCATCAATGTAATTATCATTATTTTAGATATAGATTCTTCAGTCATTACTGATTAACTTGAAACATTTAGCTTTAATAAGAGTTCAATGTCATTCTTTATTATTAAATCTCATAATTCAGCACTCATTAAGCTGTATTTAATCAACATTCTTCATAATAAATAATCTGTCAATCTCTTAAGTTTCATAACTTTTGAAAATGTAAGATCATATGACATTATGATTATTTTGTATGATGAGAACATCTAAATTAATGATGAAGTTGTTTTCAACATAAAGATTTAATTTTAAAATAATTATAAAAGTTGTTTTTGACTGTTTTATCTGTAAATTTATAACAGTTTAATGTGAATAACTTCTCATTATACATTGAACTCACTTTATCTCTTAAGACTCTTTCTAGCATTTATGAAATAATGATGACAACAAGATGTTTTTTTTTCATCATTTTAAATAGAAGCAAATGACTTAATGAATGAATTTTAAAGAATATTAATACACATTTGAGCTTATAATCTGTCAAATATAGAAGAAGTAACTAATGAAATGAATATGTAATCATAAGTGTTTAGCTACTCTATGAAAATGTAACTCTATAAGAAGATCTTTTATCAGCAAAAGAAAAAACTTTTATCTGTAGCAAACTGTTTGCTTTAACAAACTCTGCATGTTCTCAAAACCTCTGTAGGGCTCTGAAATCACTAAGGTAATGAAATGAGGCTGAAAGTTTGACAGGATACAATCTACAATAAATGTACATGTTATGAGGGAAGTGCTTGGTCGCATCACGTGCATGGGCTCGGGCCGGTCTTCATGGGGTAAAGATAAGCGATAAGCGCGGCGTCTAAACCAAGGCAAGCGCAAGCGGGACGACACACCCACGCTCCCCGGCAATCCACCACGTCGTTCCTGAGACCAGACAAGTAGCCATGTCGTCAGGGTACGGGCTCAATGGAGGTACGTCAACAGACCCTCCCAACTCAACTCCGGAGCCCATTCCCCATCCCTCACTAACCACCCCTCTCCCCTCCCCCTCCAGGGCCATCCCGCTGCTTCCCCTTCTGGCAAGAACTCCTCGCCTGCTACGTCGTCAACACCAACACCGAAGACGACTCGGGCAAGAAGAAATGTCTGCCCGTGATGGAAGACTACTACGAATGTCTACACCACAAGAAAGAGGTCTGTCTGTCTGTCCCCACACCCCACACCTCTCCTCTCCGCCGCGCCAAGCCCCCTTCTTCTTCCATCCGCTCCACGGGGACTCCGTCGACAACGCGTTCGTTGAGCCGGTTTTCGCGCAGATTGCTGATGCGGTGCGGTGCGTTTGAGGGGCAACAGGCTGCGAAGACAAGGGCGCTGCAGGCTGCGTATCGGAAGGCGGAGGCTAAGCATCCGAGGGAGGATGCGCCGAGGGCGGGCGCGATACGGAATCTGGGGCTGTTGGGGAAGGAGGAGGATACGAGGGAGGTGTTGGGGAGGAAGTAGGGTAGTGGAGTGGGAGGAAGAATTGAGTTTTGCGGTTGCGTGCGGCTTTGGGGCCGCTTGGCTTGTGATTGTGAATAAAGAATCTTAGAGAAGCCTGCGCAGGCGGAAGGTTCTGGGTGCGGCTTTGCGTGTGGTGCAGGCTGGTTGATTGCTACTCGTAGGGGGATGTATGAGCTATATATGTTGACTTGTACGGCAGAGTTCTTTTTTCCCCGTCATCGGTTTCCTCCTGGAAGTTTTGTACTGTTCGAATTGCCCGCCTATTCGATCTCCCTTTACTCCATCTCGCTATGTACGCCGGCGGATCTTCGAGATTACTAGGTGGTACTCGGGTGGATGTCTATGTCGGACCAAGCCGGCGACATTGGAACCTACCCGAGAGACTTCTGTGCCATTATTCTGAATTCTTCACCGAGGCTTTTACTGGGAATTTCCAAGAAAGTATCAACAAGAGTGTTGAACTCAGGGAGGATGATGAAGCTGTGTTCGAGCTACTGGTAAAATGGATGTTCCGGAATGCCCCCGACGAACCCAAAGAGATCCATGGATGGTATGTTACCGACGGCGCGCGATCGATACGGTTCGGACCAAGGAGTGAAGGGTCGTCGGACGAAGACCCTGGAACCGATGATGATCGCAGCGTCCTGGAAATAGCTCTAGATAAGAAAAGTTCCGTTGCGGAGGATTCGTCAGAACTATTGGAAAGACGTTACCGTGCGGCCTGGGTCTACATGAAGCTATACGTTCTCGCTGACAAGCTAGGTATGGGTAGCTTACAAGATCAAACGATTGACCTCCTACGCGCCAAAACCGTCGATATCTTCCTTCCGCGACTTATTCTCTGGATTTATGAGAACACCGTTCCTTCATCTCCGTTGCGAAGGTGTGCTGTCAGCTCCGTGTCGAGCGCTTTGTTGCTCAAAGACGTGGTCCCCACTGAATATGACGACCTTGTTGCCAGCTGCGACAGCTTTGCCACCGATCTAATTCAAGCCTTGGTGCGTGAGGCCGAGGAAGTCGTTTACTCAAGGCTACCGTTTCGCGGTCTTTGCGCACTCCATGTGCACGAGCGAGGAGATGCATGTCCCCAAGGCAGGTCACATGAGCTACCCCCAGCCCAGAGGTATCTTCTTTATAGGTACTGACATATGGATTTTCCCCGCAGCAAAGCCAGCATCGTACGAAGAAGAGCATGTTATACCTAGTCTTACCAATCGGCTGCGCTGTGAGCTCGCACGAGTATGGGACGATTATCTAGCAAAATGCAGCAGATCCGCTCGGGAGTTCAGTACGCTTCGCCAGGTCCGTTCGACCTTACTCAGGGAGTTCGCCGAAGTCATCGACAAGAGCATGTCGTACTAGAGCTGTGCTGGACTGCTGGCTTAGTCTCGGGGATCTGGACGCATGAATCATTCTTGGAATGGCTAGCCTGATCGTGCTGGAATCGTTTCAAAAAGCACGACGCAAATGGTGCAAATGGTACCCGGCCCACTTTATGCCAGGCTACACCCTTTTTCTATCAGTCTGGTCTTGTTTGATTTACCTCCCTATCTTCCTGACGGTCTTTACAAAACTACGTCTTATCCATGCCTAGTTGAATGCAGTATGACCACGGTACGATGGCACTGGCTGTACAGGCAGGCTCTTCATCTTTTCTCGCCTATTAGGGCTTTATGGTCTATGACGCAGAATAGTGCAATACAAATTACTCATTGCTTCTGAACAGAGCAAGATCGGTAAGCAAGAGATTGGATTGGTGTGTACTGAGATTGGGCATCGACTCTCCAGAACTGAAAATCGAGGAGCCTGCCCTTCGTAGTAGGGTTATCAAAAGCTAGGTTCATGGGTTCCTTCTTGCTCAACGCCATCCCGCATATCGATCCAATTGGCGCGCTGGATTTTCCATCCCAGTATCAGGCTTTCCGTACCTCCGTCGCAGAAGCAGTCACCGTTCGAGGATGTATCTTCCTCCGAGATTGCGGAGGGAGCAGATCTCCCTCCTTATGGGCTGAACGCGATTAAGGGAAGTCGGACCAAGACTCCAACGGAACATGCGCTTACCAGACCCCTTTGCACTGAATAACAAACGCCCCCTGGGTATCCCTGAACGCCCTAAAACTCCACCTATCAAAAGAACCCCAAGGATCCACATTCCCTCCTCACCCCAACACAGCAACACACCCAACTACGCGCCACCAATCTCTCCATTCCTCCCCACCTCCCCCACCCTCCCCACCATCCCCTTCCCTCCAGTAGCATCCACAACCCTCCTGACCTCCTCCACCACCTCCGGCATCGCCCCCTCCATCTCCCTCGCCAACACATCTCTAAAGCTCTCGAACGCCTCCGCCTTGCCCTTCAGATACTGATTCCCCTTCTGCACCAGCTCGACAAACTCCCTCGTGTAGATGTCCGGGTTGCGCCCATCTTCCACGTACGCCACGATCTCGGGTGGGATCTGGACGGGCAGGGACGACGCGGTGGTCGAGAGGAGGGAGAGCTGCGTCGTGAGGATTTTACTGCAGGTCGTCGGGGGGGGCGCATCAGCTGACTGCGGAGGAAGGGGTGTGGGAAGGGGGATATGGGCAGGGAAACGGCTGAATGGGTGGGTGGAAGAGGAGGGAGGGAGGGGTGGAGAGGAACATTTTCCGCACGAGCTCCTGCTGCGTTTCTGGGCCGAGGTAGCCGTGCACGGCGGATTGGATCTCGAATAGGGTTTGGATGACAGTTTTTAGGCGATCTGGGACGGGCGCGGATCAGTTGGCTGCCGTGATTGGAAGGGTCGAGGGTGTTTAGGTTACTTGCCTTCGACGGCATCGAGGGTCGATGGCGCCATTGGTGGGATTTGGGAGGAGAGAGGGGCGTTCCTCGGTGGTGATGGGGGTGGAGGTGATTGATTGATTGATTGATTCATAGGTGACCGAGGCTGCCTAGGCTGCCATACACTGCATAACTACAAGCAGCTAGCACATACTGATCTCACCCTCATTATCATCTTGCTGTCATCATCACTGTCACTTCATAAATTAACTAATTAATACAAATTCTGACTTTGCTTTCTATAGTTCTTCATATTTCTCTTAATTCTAATGCTTATTAATCTTCTTTTCTTATGATTTAATGCTAATGCCTCTCTTCAACTGTCATCAATAAAAAATAAACATTGTTGTAAACAATTAATTGTCTTTTCTGCAATCTGAAATATGTAATTATTGAATTTTCTATTTTAAATTACATCTAAAAATATCAGATCTTCTGATGTCTCTTTTACAGTCTAAAATTGTCTTAAAAGATTGCTTTATAATATAAATATAGTAATCACTTTAATTAATGTTAAATCTTATAAAATCTTCTTTATATTGTTAACTTATCTTAATAGTTTCTTTCTTAAATTCTGAATTTGTAGACATTTCATCAGCACATAATGAACAGTTTAAATGTTCAAATTATATAAGCATTATGAAGAGTCTGCTTAATCTATAACATAAAGATAATAAGTTATATCAATCTTTTTTGTGCATAACTAAATAATAAAAAAGCTTATAAATTAATAAAGTTCTATATACTTATTCAACACTCTTCTATTTAACTATTGCTTCATATTAAATGTAATTCATTCTGCTATTTCATTCTTTCAGTCATTAACTCATTCTTTTACTATTTACTGACAGAATCTTATCTTATAAATAATAATTAAATGTTAAATCTCTGTAATCTATTCTTTCTCAATATGTAAATCTCTAATCTAAATCACTGCCTTAACTGCTCTGTCTATTTCTTCATTTTCTGATATCTTTATATGTATCAGTATTCATCAGATTCATATCTGAACCTTTTAATTTCATAAATTATTTATTCTTTTCATTATACACTGCAGTAAGTATTGATCTGACTGTGTACTCAATTTAATAATTAATTAAATTGTTACTTAATTATCTATGTATATGTTCACTATTTAAAGCTTTAATTTCATTATTTTCATTACATTTATTATGCTTATTGTCATGATCAGACTCTATAGCTTCATCATATATACTATGAATGTCTTATCTATATCTATATATATCATATATCTTAGATCTCTTTTCAATATCATTACTATCATACTTATTTAACTCTCAATGTCACTATCATTTATATAGATATTCAACATCTCTTAATCTCAACAAAGTTTATTAATATTATATCTGTAAACAGCTTTATCTGCATTGTTGTTTATGTGAATAATTAAGTTATTTCATCATAATAATACAATGTAAAGCACTCTAAATTTCAAATTGACTTCTAATGAAAGTTATATTTACATTTTATAATGAAATTACAGACATTTCAGTAAGCTTTTTCAGCAAAGCTTCTTTATAAAGTCAGATTTGATTCTCTTTATTAAAATGTAAATTAATACAGTAACAATACAGAGCATAAACTTTCTTAGTGTCTTCTTTAGCTGCTGTTTCATCAAGAAAAGAAAGAGTTTTATGTTTAGTACTGAGCTTGCTGTTATGCAGAAGATTCTCATTATGATGACTTTTATTTATTATTATATGACTGTCAGTTTCTAAAAAATTTATTTTTATTATATAATTATTCTGTACTTACTGTCTAAGCTGTATCAGACTGAGCAGCAGTACAGAATCTATAGTGACATTATTATTATATAAAGTTTTTATAGATTTTTAAGCTCAAAACTTCATATAAAGTCTGTCAATACTGCTAGATCTTTGAGACTTGTTGTAATTCAGATCTAAATGTATTGTATATATACATTTCATTTTAAATGTAAATTTAAGATGACTCTCAGCACTTTACATATTAATAATATTTATACTGTATATATGTCTAAAGTCAGCTTCACTGTTATATCATGTCTTATGAGACAGTTTGTAAAGTAAATGAACTTATACTTAATTAAAATAAAAATAAAGACATATCTTTAAGCTTATTGCTTTATGCAGCTGTGCACTATATATAAAGCAGCACAATTCTTCTCTGCTGACTTTTTTATCATTATGATGTTTACATCATCAATTTAACTTGCTGCTGTGACTCAAAGCTGTAAATCATTAATTAGATTCAGCATGTCAGCATTGTAGAATAGATATAAAATGAATGATAATAATAAGCTTTAAAATATATTTATGTAAATAACAAAGCTCTTTAACTCATATTTTGACAGCTTTATTATTAATGTTCTTTTTCTCAGAAAGTCTTTTATTCAGTTTATTATTTTTAATGATAGATGATGTTTTTAGAGATTGTGAAGTAATCTTTTATAAAAGACATTGTTAAAGACTTCTGATATATTCAGCATTAATAGTGATGTAATTAATGTGCTTAATTTTCATATTTCATGAATCTGCTTCAGCAGTGTATAAATTGTCTATTCTGTAAACTTAATTTTTTAATCTCTTAACAATGTTTTAAATAATAATTGATAAATCTCTGTCATATAGCTTATTCTATATGTCATTATGAACTTCAAAGTCTTGTTTATAATGTTTAGAAGTATTATTAATTAATATATTTTAAACTGTTAATAATCTTTTTTATTAAGCTTTTACAGCATCACTGTAATGAAGTGTTTAAAGATTCTTAAATATCTTCTACTGTTCAGACATAAATTGTACAGTGAGAGCAGCAGTGAAAGTAATTGCAATAATATTTCTGTAGAACTTAATTTAATATGCTATTTAATTTTAATGTCTTATTGTCTAATGTCTATATTATAATCTCTGTTAATTTAATCTCTGTAATTAAAGACATAAATATTGACTTAAAATACTTATATTCTGCAATGTTGCTGAGATCTATCTCTAAAAAAATTAAAAAAAAAATTATTCAAAGTAATTCTGTCTTGTTCTGCAGTTCTGTAAGTTTCAGCTTTTTCATTTATTTCAGAGCAGAAATAAAAGTTTAATTTGTAACTTTACAATTTCTGATTTACTTCATCAATTTTTATAATTTCTAAAAATTCTTTAAGATCATCTCTATCTATTTTTTATAACTCATTCTCATTAATTTTGTCAACTTCTTTTCTTTTTCATTACAGACTCAGCAGTACATTTCTTAAATGTATATACTTTACTCTCTTTATCAATAATGATAAGCTCTATTTATTTTTCTTATTATCTCTTTTGCTTCTGAGTCAAACTTTAACTTTAATTATTTATTAAGAGTTAACATTAATATTATTGTCTTCACTGTGATCTGAATTGTCTCTGTAATGACAGTTATATATTGCTTTATATTGAGTTCATTATAATTATAAAGTAACATTGATAGCTATTCTGTTAGAATCTATTGTAGAAGCTTTATGTTTACTTTATTTTATTGTTAATAAAATTGTAATGTAATCTCTGCTGCAGACAGCAGAAGATGAGTAATAATAAAGTAATGATCAGAGTTATAATATTATTGTTGTATTTTGTAGTTAATTAATTATTAAGTAATGTTTAAGCTGTCTAATATCAAATCTATGATGCTGCATACTTACTGAGATTTTTATGTAATTAAGTTCTACAATAAGAACAGAGAGAGCTGTCATTCATTTATTATTTATATTAACTGCTTTATTTATGAATTCTTCTTTACTCTTAGACTTTCTCATGTTAAATAATGCAGATTGAAGTCTTTCATTATAATATATTATTAATGATTATTTTTCAGTAAATCATTTAATTATTTTAAAGTTACTATGATGTTCTCTCTGACTGCTTCTCTGTACACATTGTAAATGCATAGACATTTAAACTGACTATATTCAATATATTGAATCTTCAAAATTATAAGATCTTTACTATATGTCTGAACTGTTCAGTCTGTGCAGTTCAGTCATGAATTAATGTAAAAGTAAACTTGAGTTGATTCTTTTTCTGTGAATTTCAGATAGATTAAATAAAATTGATTTTTACAGAGATAATAAATACTATTATTATATTTATTGTATCATGACTTCTGAATAGTCAGCACATCATAATCTTATATGATGAAATTCTGAAGCAGAAATGTCATAATCTTATTTTTTAACTTTATTGTGTTGTACTGTAAGATAATGAAATTTAAGTATATCAATATTACTTCATCATCATTATGATATCTGAAGTTAATGCTATCTCTATATTCATAACATTTACTGTAAAATCATCTTGACTGATGAACAGCAAGCTCATTAAATTTTATTTAAAAACATTCTTAATTTTTATTATTTAACTGCTTTTCAAATCTATCTGATACTTAAAGAACTTAATGCTTCAGTAACTTGCTGCTGTCTTTATTGCAGTATTTATCTTTTACATTTTTAAAGATTTAATTGTGATTCTCTTAATTCTGTTTTCATTTACTGATCTTAAAGAGATTCAATTTATATCTATAATTACTGTTTTTATAGATAATACTGATCACTTTTCATTTTCATTAATGAATGTCTTCAGAACTGATGTCAAGATTAATAAGATTCTTATAAGAATCTTAAATATTATTAAATAAGATTCACTGATAATTTTATAATTACTGCTCATTATTGTATATGATGTAAATATTATATTCTCACTAATATTATCACTGCTATCACTGTTGTCACTATTGCTGCTGTTAATGCTTTTACTATAACTGTTAATGTTAATCTCACTGACTTTATCATTAGCTGTCTTTAAGAATGTAATTTCTTTAAGTTTAATAATTAATATTTAAGTTAATACTCATCATCAAGTCTGCTTAATGTTGCATGTCATCTATATACATACTGTCTCTTTTTAAAACTTAAGACATTTATTGTTCTACATCTTATGTGAATCTTTACAGTTTACATACTTTCTGATGTTGAATTCTAAATTCTTAAAGAGACAATTCTTAAATCTATAATTCTCTACATATATGCTGCATTTCTGAGTATTCTTACATTAAATATTTATATAATCATACTTATGACACTTAAAGCATTTCTGAATGCAATAAGCTTAATTATATAACTTTATCTTCTTATATTTAGAGTTTCAAATTAACTCAGTTTAAAATATTAAATTGATGTACTCTGCATTTATAAATTTCATCATTACAGATTCTGTCACTCATTTTGAGCTGCACAGTCATCTTACATAATTAATTAAAATGTTCTTTCTAATTTCAATCTTATGATTTTCTGCCTATATATGTGTCACTATGACTCACTAATCTTTCATTTTGATGCTTTATTTCAATATATTATGCACAATAACATCATAAATGATGATAACTATCTTGCTGTCTGCTTTTAAAGATATAATTCATTTAATATTACTTTATAGTGACTCTTTTTCAATCATTATAAATATATACATTGTTAAGTTCTCTGACTTCAGTTATTTAACAGCTACAATCTTAATAGTAATAATGTTTTGATTTGTAGTGATGTAAATGTGATTATTAATGCAATTGTGTAGTGTAACTGATGAGAAAGTGCATCAATAATTAATAAAAACAGTGTTAATGAGTTTGATGACAATTCTGCAGTCATTAAATATAAAAAGATCTGTAATGATGCTTTTTTCTTTAAATAATGATGAAAAAAACACTATTATTAAGAATGATGATGTATTTACTGTCATTTAAGCTTAAATATGTATGTATCTATATGTTACGGCCATACCCAGTAAAGGTTATGTAGTAACTAGATATACGCGGGTACAGCGTATTCACGGGTATAAGGTCGCCCAGCTCGATATGCTCGCGGCGACCTCAGCGAGGCGATAGACCTCTGGGAGATCTATCAGCTCGCCATGCTCGCGGCGACCCCGGCGAGCACGGCGATCTAGCAGTATATAGACAAGCCATCTCCCCTA
>JAABUY010000490.1_pt1 | contig 67941 bp, 53 predicted proteins | sample 5560271 | NCBI WGS metagenome assembly JAABUY01 (sample SAMN10711886, study PRJNA513374) | rock metagenome | isolation source: Antarctica rocks | place: Antarctica: Victoria Land, University Valley | reverse complement strand
GCAAACAAACCCGCGATGCGGCCGTGAGCCCGCAGCAACTCACGCTTCCATCCCGATAATCGCTTCTCCATGACCGACGTCGGAGAATCACTTCCCAGAGCATCTCAAGGCTAACACCATCTACAACCGTAGTACTAGCTAGGCGAAAGCACGATCTCTCGAGTAATCCTGAGTATTCTCCGTTGCGCGTCAAGATGGAGCTAATGGCTTCGGTTACCGCAAGCGCGTATTTCTTGAACAGATTCACTTGTGTCGAGGTTTATTTTCTTCATGTGTTTGTTCTTGCTGTGATCGTTGTTTGCAACGCATGGCATACCAGCCGATTCGACATGACTATAGTCTAAGAGGCTGATGGATCGGCGCGCACCGTTGGCTCGATCGGAGTTGATGTAGCGCTCTTCGTCGTTTGGCTGTGGAATATGCGTCGGGCGACGCAAGGCAACGTGCACATCGCCTTCAGCTGTCTACGTGAATCATGGCAAAGTAGGTCGCATATCCCTGCTGCACCCACGAATTCCACCACTCGCGGAGGTTTATCAACCACCACCCACAGTGCGTGCCTCGTACAACGCACGTGTCCTCCCACTCTAGAGGTCTTCATGCCGAAGCAGTACACGTGTCTCGTTCTTCTATCCGCCCGCCCCCGGACAATGTTGTTCCTGCTCTTCCTTTTCGGCGGCGGCTTAACCGCGTCCCCGCAATCCACGCTAGGCAGCGTCACCGGCTCGATCCACGACTCATCGGGTGCCACCATCCCTAACGCGACCATTTACTTGCACCGCGCTGACACGAACACAGACCACACTGTTACTAGCGATGCTTCAGGTGATTACACTGCAATCAACGTCGAGCCCGGCTCCTACGATATCCAAGTTGATGCAGCCGGTTTTGCGGCGGCTCGTGCGAAGGGTGTCTCGCTGACTGCGCGTCAGCAGCTTCGCTACGACGTAACTCTCCGCGTGGCTGCCGGAACGGAAACTGTCACTGTCAACTCCACGGACGTTGGCGTCATCAATACCGAGAACGCCCAGATCGCTGCCGTACTTACAGCGAGGGATGTGCTCGATCTGCCGGGAAATTTCCGGGGTGCAGGCTCGACTTCTCCGATCAACATGGTCCAAACCCTGCCTGGTGTGCAGCCCGACACGGCCGGTTATCCTCCCTCGCCGTCGACCCATCCGGCGCCAAGCATCCGGTTTTCCATCCAGGGAGGCCTGCCCTCTCAGACGGAGACGACCGTGGATGGCATCTCCGCGCAGAATCAGACCAGCAACAACATTCAGGGCGACGCGTTTCCTTCCGCTGAATCGATTGCGGAATTACGGGTCGACGGTGTAAACAACAATGCCGAGTACGGCCAACCAGGAGAGATCACCACGGTAACGAAGAGCGGCACAACTGCCCGCCATGGGTCTGTCTACGAATACCTGCAAAACCAGTTTCTGGATGCGGTACCCTACGGCACCGATCGTGCCAACAAGCCACACAAGGTGGCGAACGACTTCGGCGGCAGCTTCGGCGGTCCTGTCGTCATTCCGCATCTCTATGGGGGCGACCGTACTTTCTTATTCGCCGCGTATGAAGGCCTGCGCTATCCACAGTCCAACGTGCTGCAGGCAAAAGTGCCTACGGTTCTGATGAAGCAGGGTAACTTCTCCCAGGAAACCTCAACGCCTTTGGTGGATCCCTTCACCGGTAGCACCTATGCTGGCAATCACGTTCCGATTGATGCAAGTTCCGCGCCGTTTCTGGAGTTTTATCCAGACCCGAACATCGACGCCAACCTGTCACTACGGGCGGCCATCGCGGACCGGGGATACAACTATCTAACCACCCAACGGGACGACATCGATTCCAACCAGTTCGACCTACGTGGGGATCGCAACTTTGGACAGCGCGCGTCGCTTTTTGCGCGCTACACCTTTAAGAACAACAATCAGATTGTTCCCAGAGATCTCCTGCTGCCAAACAGCCTTACCTACGGCCGGTACCGAATCTTTGCGAGTAGCTTCAACTATACCCTCACACCGCGTCTGGCGAACGAATTCCGGTTCGGCTTCACGTTAGAGCAGGACGGTGAAAGCAATCCGTTCAACGGAAGCGCCTTTACGGCAGGCACCAAGCTCAACGTGCTGCAGACACCTGCTTTCTTCAACGGCATTCCACACCTAAACTTTCAGGATGGGAATATCTACTCCATCGGCCGGCGAATAGGGTACACGGAACAGTCACGCATCTTTCAGTATGTCAATAATCTGACCTGGCAAGTTGGAACGCACTCCATGCGTTTCGGCATGGACGTTCGCCATCTGGTCGCTCACACCGAAGCTGGTGGTCAGACGCCGTCCATCAACTACGGCAATTTCTACTTTGATCCCAATAACTCAGCCACCGGTCAAGAGTTTGCAGATTTCCTTATCGGCGTGCCTTATCAAAATCAGAGTGAAAACATCCAGCAGGACAACATGGGGACTGCCAACTCTTATGCAGTCTATGTGCAAGATAACTGGAAAACCACCCCGAATCTGAATCTCACATTTGGGGTACGATATGAGTTTCACCCGGCCTTTGCAGCCACGAACGGACTGACGGGCAACTTCGATCCGTCGGTTCCCAAATCAGGCCGGCTTATCTACCCGACAGGGTACGCAGCAACTCTGAACGTGCAGGAACTCGCGAACGTAAATGCATGCGCTGCGGCCGGAGTAGACAACCCATACGCCACCAACGCCGCAGTAAACGGAGCGCCATGTACCCCGGTACTCACGAACACACAGGCGGGCCTGCCTGCAGGTTTGCGCCATGCGCCAACGTTGCGGCTGGAGCCGCGGTTCGGCTTTGCCTATCGCCCGTTTGGAAATGATCGCACCTCAATCCGGGGCGGAGCCGGCTACTACAACATCACGACCACGGGCGCTCTCTTTTACGCAATTGCTCAGACTCTGCAAGCGAACTTCCAGACCTTTACCAACACTTACTCTGCCGGTGGACCCGCGTTCGCCTTCCCAAGCCTCTCAGCCCCCGGTATCATAACCCCCGCCTATGGAAGCACCTACTTCTACAGCGCCATCGATACGAACTGGAAAGATCCATACTCATTGCAGACCGATCTCTCCATCGATCACGACTTCGGCCACAATCTCGGCGGCCGTATCTCCTATGTGGGGATGCACACCTGGCACTTGGTCTGGCAGCCTCAGTTCAACCAGCTTCCACGATCTTCGACGGTCCGTTCCGCCGATCAGCCACAAAGCGCCTATCCGTTCCCGAACTTCTATCAGATTACAGACCGCAGCACCTCTGCCCAGGCAGACTACCGTTCACTGCAGGCCGAACTTTCGCACCGGCTGAAAAATGGCCTTTCCTTCAACTCCAGTTACAACCTTGCCAAGAATCTTTCCGACAATCAAGGGAGCTATAACAACTTCAACGGAGCGGGCTTTGTAGACGAGCAGGGTGGTTACAGTCCCACGGACAGCCTCGACCGCCATATGGATTATGGCAACGTCTCTGCAACCCGCCGCCATCGCTCCCTCACAACGGTGATCTACGAGTTGCCACTGGGATCCGGTCGCCGCTTTGGCGGCAACATGAACCGACTTGCCGACATTGCGGTGGGGGGCTGGCAACTGAGCAACATCTTTCTGTGGCAGAGCGGTCCGTTCCTCACAGCGGTGTTGCCTGCCGGTACCATCGATCCCTCTGGCACAGGATCAGGCACGTATGTCGGCGGTGCAGCGCAACGACCGGATCGTGTCGCGAACGGCAACTCAGGTCGGCACGATCGCAATCGCTGGTTCAACAATGACGCTTTTGCCTGCCCTGGCCGCACTAGCTACGCCTCGCTCGCGCCGGTTAACGGCAGTACACCGTGCGATGTAGGTGTTGGAACGCTGCCAATCGGTCGTTTCGGCACGGAGAGCGTTGGAGACCTGGTGGGCCCGGGAACGGTGTCCCTTTCCTCCGGTCTGAGCAAGTCGTTCACGATCGTTGAAGGCGTCCGGCTGCGTGCGGAGGGCACCTTCACTAACATCCTCAACCATACCAACCTTGCCGATCCTGAGTTGGATATCACCCAGCCCAACTTCGGTCAGATCACTCAATCTCGAGGCTCGGACTTCGGCGGGAATCGAACCGGCCAGCTTTCATTGAAGCTGCAGTTCTAAGGAGAACAAGGAACCAAGAAGGGCAGTCCGTATTCTCGAGAATCGCGGTATGCATGCGAAGACATACAAGCCTGCTCCTGTTCGCTCGCAACATGCTCGCGAATTCTGCAAGCGATTTTGCTGAAATTTCAGCGAGAGCAGGATCCGCGAGCACACGAACATACGGCGAGAGCCTCTGAAAAGCGGATTGCCTGGGCTGTCGCGCTCTTCAATAACCATGGAAGGAGATGATCACCGTCATGTCTCAGGGGCACATTCAGGAGCACATCGATCTTATCGCGCGGCACGAGCAGGACTTTCTCGCGAAGCGGACACGTTCCGAGCGGCTGGGCGACACCATAGCTGCCTTTGCAGGGAGTTTCAGTTTTGTCGGGTTACACCTGTTCACCTTTGTCACTTGGATTTTGATAAATACGTTCAGCGTTCCCCATATCCGGCATTTCGATCCCTCACCCTACTCGCTGCTGGGAACGCTGGTAGCCGTGGAAGCGATTATCCTCGCCAGCTTTATCCTTATGCGTCAGGCCCGCATGGGCCGACGAGGAGATGAACGCGATCACCTCATGCTGCAGATTATGATGCTCACCGAGAAAGAAATCACCGCGCTTCTCAGTGTAAATCGGCAGATTGCGCAGCAGGTTGGGCTCGAGAAGATAGCGAACAGTCCGGAACTCAAGGAATTAAGTCAGCACACCTCTATAGACGACGTTGCCCAAACAATCGCAGACAGTATGCCTGGGAGTGAGGAGTCCTAGGATCTCTTCGCTCTTCGGGCGTGTGCAGCCAGGAATGATGGCAAATATCTGGAGTATCGAGATCTATTATGACCGATAGCAGGTCCCCAGAGAGATGGCAGAACACCCCTGTTACCGCCTGTGTGGAAGGAATCGGTATCGTCCCAATGAATTCTCGCTGCCTCGGGGCATGTTCAGCATCTTATGGCAGAGAGCACCTGATCCGCCGGGATGTGTGTGCAGCATTTCACAACCTATTTTGAGGATGGGTTAAATGCCTCTTCTCAAAGGCTGTGGTTTCTGCGAAAGGAGATATGCAGATATGCGTTTCACTGACAAAATTTGTCTTGTGACCGGAGCTGGATCCGGAATTGGGAAAGCGACCGCGAAGCAATTTGCGCGCGAGGGCGGTCGGGTGGCGGTCATCGACCTGAACGAGCAGCACGGCAACCAGACCGTGCAGGAGATCGTCGACGCTAAAGGCGAAGCTATCTTCGTCAAATGCGATGTGGGGAATCCGGCGGAGATTCAGGCGGCGGTGAAGGCGGCTCTTGATAAATGGAAGAAGATCGACGTCATCGTCAATGATGCAGCCATGATGACCTTCAAGCCGGTTGTGGATTTGCCTGATGATGACTGGGACAAGGTCCTGAACGTCAATCTGCGTTCCGTGTTCCTGTTTTGCAAGTACACCGTACCTCACATGCCGCCAGGAAGCGCAATCGTGAACCTGAGCTCCGTCCACGCGCATGAGACCACTAAGAACGTTGTGCCCTATGCGAGTTCGAAGGGAGGCATTGAGGCGTTTACTCGGGGATTTAGCGAGGAGATTGCATCGAAGAAGATACGAATCAATTGTGTTGCTCCCGGCGCAGTCGACACACCGATGCTTTGGGATAATCCGAACATCAAGAGCGGCGTCGAGAAGGTAGAGGGAGCGATCGGCAAGCCGGAGGACATTGCGGCAGCTATCTGCTTTCTGGCCGCGCCCGAGGCACGCTTCATCACTGGGACCACACTAATTGTGGATGGCGGTCGCCTGGACATCCTTCCTTAAAGGCGTGACGTAGATTATGGCTGAATTTATGTTTGCCACGGGAATTGAGAACAGCTATCCAACCATCGAGTGGCAAGGCAAGAGGATCCGCCAGGACGAGCTTGCCAAGACTAAGCACTATGATCGCTGGCGCGACGACTTCCGCGGGCTTGCGGATCTTGGGATCGCGTACCTTCGTTACGGGCCTCCGTATTTCTCAGTCCATTCCGGTCCGGGGAGATACGATTGGGCGTTTACGGATGAGACCTTTCACGCGCTTCATCAGCAGCATGTGACCCCCATCGTTGATCTTTGTCATTTCGGGGTTCCAGATTGGATCGGTGATTTTCAGAACCCCGACTGGCCTCAGCTATTTGCGGAGTACGCACAGGCGTTCGCGCGGCGTTTTCCATGGGTGCGCTTCTATACGCCGGTGAATGAGATCTTCATAGCGGCGACGTTCTCTGCCCAATTTGGCTGGTGGAACGAAAGGCTGAAGAGCGATCGTGCATTCGTGACGGCTCTCAAGCATCTTTGTCAGGCCAATGTCATGGCCATGCATGCCATCCTGAAGGAAAAGCCCGACGCGATATTTATCCAGAGCGAGTCTACACAATACTTCCATCCCGAGGCACCAGACTGCCAGGATTTCGCACGGAGGTTCAATGAGAAGCGCTTCCTCTCTCTCGACCTCACGTATGGACACCACGTCAATGCAACCATCTACGAGTACCTCCTAGACAACGGAATGACTCGCGATGAATACCACTGGTTCTTGCAGCATGACGTCAAGAATAGGTGCGTTATGGGGAACGACTACTATTCCACCAACGAGAACCTGGTCCACAGCGACGGAACTATATCCTTGTCCGGCGAGATCTTCGGCTATTACCCGATCACGCACCAGTATTTCGCGCGGTACCGGCTGCCGGTGATGCATACCGAGACAAACGGCTTGGGCGGAGAGGATGCAGTGAAGTGGCTGAAGAAGGAATGGGCCAATGTGCATCGTCTCAAGCAGGATGGGGTGCCCATCGTGGGATTTACCTGGTATAGCCTGCAGGATCAGGTAGATTGGGACACGGGATTACGCGAGGATAATGGGAACGTAAACCCACTTGGCCTTTGCGATCTGGACCGAAACATCAACCCTGTCGGGCATGCTTACAAGGAGCTGATTCAGGCGTGGCGCGAGACGCTCAGAACTGAGAGCAACGTTTTGTCACTTTGCACGTGATATCGAAACCAAACCTGTTCTGCCAGGATTTCGCGTACGTTGACGCCGATGAAGTTCTACTACTCTGAGGACCGGTCATCGACCGTCAGGGGAAGCGCTGTTCGTCGTTCTAACCGAGACGCTCAGACAGCAGATGATCAGATATCCGTATTGCATTGGCGATGATGGTCAGCGACGGGTTAACCGCCGCTGCCGAGACGAAGAAGGAGGCATCGACAACGTACAGATTATCCAAGTCATGAGCCTTGCAGTTCGTGTCCAGAACGCTTGAGATCGGATCTGTTCCCATACGGCAGGTGCCGTTCTGATGGCCCACGCCTTCGATGGGAATTCGCTTCTTGAAGTAAGCATGAAGTGGAAGCGAGGTAGTGGCGTGGCCTGCCTTTTTGAGCGTATCCACCCAACGGTCCTTCAAGCGATCGAACGACTCAACATTGTTGGGAGTATAGGAGAGCTGTATGCGCTTGGGCGCCGCTTCGGTGATTGTTTCAGACTCATTGGTTCGACCCGTGTCACCGGATGGGTGGGGGCCTATGACTCCGGGCTGCTGACTCTCGGCGTAGAGGGGAGTGGCATGATGCAATGTGACTCGGTTCTCAGGGTCCGGCAGATCTTCCGTTGTGAGCCACCACGGAACTGCGTGGTGCTTCATGCCTTCCAGAACCAGAGAAGGAGTAAGGGGTGGTGCCTGGCCCTTCATCATCTCGAAGTGAAAGCTGCCCAATGGCTGGATTTGGCCAAGCGGATAAGGATAGCTCGGGTCTGAATCCTTGATATAGAAATCGTTCGTGCCCCAGGTTTTGGTGTAGGTGTCCTCATTGCGATCGGTCGTGATCGCGAGCAGGGCATCCGCCTGGTGGTACATGAAGTTGCGGCCGACCTGGTCGGAGCGGTTCGCGAGGCCATTGGGATGCTTGTCGTTGACCGACGCAAGCAGGATGACGGCGGAATTGATCGCGCCGGCGCAGACGGCGAAGAGACCCGCAGTATAGGTGACCGTCTGGCCGCTCGTCGAAGGAGGAGCCGTGGTGTGCGTGGGTTCCGATCTCACGCTGTAAGTGCCGCCCGGTCCGGAGTGTATGACTTCAACGGCCGTGACTGCAGTGCCAGTGCTATTCGTCAGCAACCGGGTCACCCGAGAGTTCGTCATTAGGGTAACGTTTGGCAGGTGCATGATCTCCCGGATGCAGTTGATATCCGCATCCGACTTGGCGTGAACGAGGCAGGGATACCCATCGCATGTGTCGCAGCGGACGCATTTCGACGCAAGCGGGTCGGCTTCGTTCCGCTTCAACCCCAGTGGCATGGGAAAGGTATGGATGCCTAACTTGCGAACATCCTTTTCGATCGACTCCATGCGAGGTTCGTTAGCCAAGGCAGGCAAAGGGTACTTCTTCGAGTGGAAGGGCTCAGTGGGATCGTACGACGAACCGTAACCGCCGGGAACCGGTGGTGCTGACCCCAGGTCGCCGTGAACATGGAAGAGATCTTCGGCTCGGGTGTAGAAGGGCTCCATGTCTGCGTACGAGATCGGCCAGCTGGGGGAGATGCCTCCCTTGTGCTGAATGGTGCCGAAGTCTTCAGCGCGCATGCGAAACAGCGCGGCGCCGTAAACCTTAGTCTGCCCGCCTACGAAGTAGGCCTGCTGCGGGTGTAGATCCTTGCCGTCTTTATCCTGCCAAGTTTCTTTTGTGTGGTAACGGTTATCGAGGAAGACTGCGGAAGTATCCCAGTTGAGCTTCTCCTGCGGCATAAAGGGGCCGCGCTCAAGAACCAGAATTTTCTTGCCGGCTCGGGCGAGATGAAGTGCAAGGGTTCCACCACCTGCGCCAGTGCCGATCACGATCACGTCATAGTCGATGGCCATACTCGTCAGATGCAGACTAGCTCGCCGGGTATAACTTCACGCAAGTGGGTGTCAGCGGCCAGCAAAGACCGTCCAGCGAATACCCCTATAGAACTGAACCTGAGCTCCCCACGTGGGATGGCTCGGGAACGTCCGGATGGCGGTGAAGCGGAAAATGACAGAAGAACGGGCAGGGGTAACGAGGGTCGGGGTGCAGCTTGGCGCAGAGGACGCGGTCCGCCCCGTATACCCGCAGGTAGATCTCGGCAGAGAACAGCATTCCGAGTAAGGGCGCAACGAAGTAAAGCCAGACAGCAGTCCATACATGTGCAAAGACCGCTGACCCTGTGGTTCGCGCCGGGTTGATGCTGAATCCGGACACGGGAGCAAAGAAAAGCACGTAAAGCGAGATAAGAAAGCCAACGAGGTAGCTCGTACAAGCTGCAATGGATGGCCGATTCGAGACCCACAGTACAACACCCATCAGCAGCGTTGCCATGAAGAGCTCTGCAAGGAAGGCAGCCGATGTGCCGTATCGGCCCGGCACTGTCACGGCGTAGTTGACGGATGGATCCGCGAGGCTGCTGTCCAGCAAAAACGCGGAGATTGCTACCCCGGCGATGCCGCCGATGAACTGGAATATGACATAGAAGACCGCATCCCGGAGGGTGATCTTTCCCAAACGCAGATATGTCAAGGTGATAGCTGGGTTAAAGTGCGCCCCGGAACGCTTTCCCATGGGCGAGCGGATGATCAGAACCGCCGTTATCCCCATTACGGCTCCCATCAGACTTCGGCGACAGACGACGCTCGGAATGAGGTGTACCAAGTAGAAGTGGGGATGGAAGAGGATGACGGAGAAGAGGCATGCCGAAATCATGAAGATTGCGAGTTCCGTACCCTCAAAGACGTATAGCGGCCATTTCAACATCTGTTCGCTCTTAGCACCTTCTGTTTCACCCAACGGGAGATGCCTCACTTGCCTCAATTGGTTAGCGTGCTGGAGTTGAAGGGCATCTACCCTAAAGAGTAGTGGAGGAGATTCTTTTGCTTCCTGAAGAGTACGCGCTCATTGGCGACTGCGAGACCGCCGCGCTCGGCGGTCGCAATGGTTCGATCGATTGGCTGTGTTGCCGCCATTTCGCCTCTGCGACCTGCTTTGCCAGCCTGCTCGGGTCGGAAGAGAACGGTTTCTGGCGGCTTTGCCCCGGAGGAAGGTTGTAAGGACCTCGCGAAGGTACGTGCCCGACACATTGGTTCGAAAGACCATGTGTGGAGGGCCGTATCACGAGGATCAACCTCGCAGCAAAGAGCGTGGAAGTCGAGACCGGTTCGGCAGATCTTGAGTTGTCCAAAGCGGGGCACTGCAGATTCACATTGGAAATTATTTCCAGTTGACATCCGTTGTATGCGCTCTCGATAATCCTCAGACATTAACCGCAGCCCACCGGAACAACGCCAGTCCCAATAAAGGTGGCAAGAGGAGCCTCAGATGCGCCTGGTCCGATCTATCGCTTTTTTTCGCTCTACCGCGGCAGGTATAGAACTGCGGACCGCCGCCTCTCGCTGCGCTGTTTTCTCTGCCATTCTGTTGATCTTTGCCGCCCTCGTTTTTACGTCATCCGGCAACGCGCAGATCGGCGGCACGGGTTCCTTGCAGGGCACGGTCACTGACCCGTCCGGTGCCGTGATCGCGAACGCTGTTGTCACCGCAACGAACACCGCGACGAATGCTGTTTCAACGCAGAAGACCTCCGATGCCGGCTTTTATTCCATTGCCGCCCTCCGCGCCGGCACATACACGGTTGAAGTCTCGGGCGCCGGCTTTCAGAGGCTCTCTCAGCAGAACGTCGTGATTGATGCGTTGGCGGTAGCCACCGTCAACCTGGCGCTCACCATCGGGTCCAACTCGGACACGGTGACCGTCACTGAAGCCCCACCTCAGATTGAGACCTCGAACGCAACGCTTGGCCAGGTCATGCGCAATGAACTCTATACCTCGCTTCCTCTCGCCATGAACGCTGGCCCCCGCGACCCTACTGCCTTCGTTGCCCTGGTTCCCGGCGTGCAGGCGCTCAGTTCGCAGGCGGCCGGCAGCTCTTTTGCCTCTTTCAACGGCGGCCAGCCTTACATGAACGAGGTCTACATCGAAGGTATTCCGATGACCAACGCCGCCGCGCAGGGTGAGACGCGCAATCTCGCCTACAGCGTCTCTGTCGAAGCCATCGACCAGTTCCAGGTCGAAACCAATAACTCCCCTGCGATGTACCAGGGTCAGGGCATCGAGAACTACACCATCAAATCGGGCGCCAACACCTTCCACGGAGCGGCGTACGAGTACTTCCGCAATACCGTCCTCGACGCACGCGGCTACTTCCCGACCTTTCGGCAGCCGGAGAAGCAGAACCAGTTCGGTGGACGCATCGGCGGCTTCATTCTCAGGGACAAGCTCTTCTTTTTCGGCAACTACGATGGCTATCGTTACCGTTCCACCTCAAACCCAACACAGCAATCCGTGCCCAATACCGATTTTCTCAATGGAAATTTCAGCGCCCTGCTGAACATCGTGGACCCGGCGACCGGCAGACCGGCACCACAGATCATCTACGACCCTTTGACCACGGTTTGTAACCCCGCCTGTTCGCGGAGCCCGTTTCCGGGCAACATTATCCCGGCTTCCCGGATCTCGGCTGTCTCCCGCTCACTCGCTTCTTACCTTCCCAAGGTCGATCCGTCCGCCGGGTTTGGCAACAATTACACGGCCATCGTCCCTGTCGGTCTGAATACCAACAGCACGACCGAGCGACTCGATTACAACTACAGTCAGCGCCAGCGCGCCTATGCGGTCTTCTCGCTGGGCAGCTATGTCACTTATCCGTTCGCGGGAATCTCGAGCGGAACCAGCGCCATCCCGCTCCCCTATGCCGCAACCCGCGTGGTGACCGAGAAGCCCTTGACGATTCAGCTTCATCACCTCTTTACGCTCACTCCGAACCTCCTCAACCAGTTCGGCTACTCTTACGCTCGGCTTGCTATCCCCATCACGAGCGCCACCTCCGCCGGCCAGTACCCGACGAAAGCAGGGCTGGCCGGACTGCCTGCGGGTCAAGCGAGCAACGCCTTCCCCACCATCAACTTTCCAACGAGCCTCAACTCCTCAATCCTGGGCGGGAACCAACTCGCAGGCTTTCGATGAAGTTGCCAATACCTACGTGCTCCAGGACAACGTTCAGTGGGTCAAGGGCAAGCATTCGCTCACCCTGGGAGGTCAGTTCCAGTGGCTGCAGGACAACTTCACCAGCCCGGACGACCGCAGTAACGCCACTTTCTCCTTCTCGAACGTTGAGACGGCCGGCTACGCTCCGGTCCCAACTCCACCCGCCACCACGCCGCAGGCAGGCACGCTCCTCACCACAACCGGGAACTCATTCGCCAGCTATCTGCTCGGTGCGGTTGACTCAGCCAGCGTGAATGAGAACTCCGTGATCACGACCGGAGCACGGTACCGCGACTTCGCCGCCTACATTCAGGATAATTACCGCCTGACCGAGAAGCTCACCCTGAATATCGGTCTCCGGTATGACATTCTCGGTGTGTTTCACGAAGCCCGGGACCGAAGTTCTTTCCTGAATCCTACACTTGCGAACCCGGCCGTGAGCAATTAGCCGGGAGCTCTCCAGTTCACCGGCAACGGTGCGGACAGCTGCAACTGCGGCACCCCGGTCAAGACGCACTATGGCAATCTCGGACCCCGTGTGGCGCTCGCATACGCGCCCACGTCCCGGACCGCGATCCGCGCCGGATTCGCCATCATGTATGCCCATGGTAACGGCACAAGCGGGCGCGGAGGTGGGCGCAACGGCACCGGCCAGCTCGGCTACAACGCCAATCCCAGCTTCCCCAGCGCGCTGGGGAATGGAGCTCCGGCCTTCTTCTGGTCTGGTGGAAACGCTCTCCCTGCCGTCTACTCCAACGTTTATCAGGGTGGGCTCCCCGCCTATCAAAAGGCCCCCTTCTTTGACCCCACACTGAATACCGGCTTCTACACGGGCGGGCCTTCGGGCGGATCTATCACGTACGGCGATCCAGATATCGGCGGACGTCCTCCCGCTTACAACAACTACACACTAAGCATCCAGCAAGCTCTCACGCAGAACCTCACCCTGACTCTCGCCTACTCCGGCAGCCAGGGCCATTACCTGCCCAGCGGAGTGGGCCGGATCGATTTCGCCAACCAGATCGACCCGAGGTACCTCGCCTTGGGCAACGACCTGAATCTTCCGGTGACCGTCGCAGCAAACATCACCAGATACAACGCGGATGCGGCCCGCGCAGGGCTCCCCGCCTATAAAGCTCCGTACGCGAACTACAACAACACCTTCGGTCGCGCACTCACACGCTTTCCTCAATACTCTGGCGTGACCGACATCTGGGGTGGTGTGGGAAACTCCAACTACAACGGCTTGCACGCCATCCTCAACCAACGCCTGTCGAACGGCCTGACCTTCAACTTCGCTTATGTCTGGAGCAAGGAGATCGACGACATCACCGCGGCTCGCACGGTCTACGACATCCGGCAGGAGCGCGCAGTCGGCGCAATCGATCGGCCGCATGTTATCACCGCCTCGGCTGTTTACCAGCTTCCTTTCGGCAAAGGAAAACTGTACGGCGGCAACCACGCCGTATCTTCCATCTTCGGAGGCTTCGAGCTGTCGACACTCTTCCTGCTGCAGTCAGGAGCGCCGCTCAACTTCACCGGCACATGCAATACTCCCTTCACCGGCGGCCTGTGCGTTCCCAATCTGAACCCCAACTTCGTGGGCTCCCCCGTGCTCAATGGCGGTGCCGGCTCGGGTAACGGCAACGCAGTTAAAGGTCACAACGCCGTCTACCTCAACTCCAATGCCTTCAGCAATCCCGCGGCCTTCACCTTCGGCAACGCCCCTCGTAACGCACCGTATGGCTTGCGGAACCCCTACACCTGGAACGAGGATGTCACCATCCGTCGCACCTTCTCCATCTGGGAGAACCTGAAGCTCCAAGCCGCGGTTTCCGCCTTCAATGTTTACAATACGGTCAACTTTGGGGGCGTACAGACCAACATCAACAGCGCCGCCTTCGGCACAGTCACAAGTCAGGCTAACCAACCTCGCAAGCTGCAAGGAGAGGCACGAATCAGCTTCTAACGATTTTGGAGCGACTGAATCTCGGGAATCTTTGGGTCGAGGTTTGGCGCGATCGAACGGGCGAGCAAAGGCAAGTATCGGAGTTGCCTCTCATCCCAACCATAACCGTCATCGCCAGCATGTTGTCCGCCTGCGCCGGCCAGGTATACCTCAGATCGCATCGTTTTCGTGCAGCGCATTCAGCCGCGCATGACCCACGCCACCAATCACACCATTGGCGCTGCTGCCCAGGTTTAACTCATGGGGATACGATTTCATGTTCCCGAGAGATGCCGCGAGCCAGCAGCAGGCCATCCAGGTTCGAGCACGCCACTGCGACTATGAGCAGAGTCAGCCCTGCCACCATCGCCGCAACCTGGTACATCTCCAGCGGCATTACCTGCTGATGTTCGCCAGGGTCGCTGAATGAACTCGGTCTTCCAGATGTCCTTCGGATGTTCACGGCGCAACTCCTTCGTGAACGACATCAGTGTCCATTGAAGAGCCGGGCTACAGCAAACCTTCCTCGACTTGCAACACCTCGCTTGACAGCAAAAACTTAGCGGAAAAGGCTGCAGGGGGTACCCCGGGACTCACTGCGATTAACCGGACGAGCATCGCCCAACTCGCTCATTGAGGCGCGGGAGCGTCATCCGTTCGCCAGCTCCTTCGCCCGCATCGTCGCCCGCTTCACCGCCTTGATCAGCGTCACTCGCAGCCCACCCTCTTCCAACTCCAGAATCCCATCCACCGTGCACCCAGCCGGCGTCGTCACCTCGTCCTTCAACAGCGCCGGGTGCGACCCCGTCTCGAGCACCATCTTTGCCGACCCCAGCGTCGTCTGCGCCGCCAGCAGCGTCGCAATCTCCCGCGGCAGCCCCACATTCACCCCGGCCTCCGCTAGCGCCTCGATGATGATGTACAGAAACGCAGGCCCCGACCCCGACAATCCGGTCACCGCATCCATGTGCTTTTCATCCACCACCACCGTCCGCCCCACCGTTTCGAACATTCTCCGCGCCACCGCCAGATGCTCCTCGTCGCAGAACCGCCCGCCACATAACGCCGTCACCCCCTCTCCCACCGTCGCCGGCGTGTTCGGCATCGCGCGCACCACCGCGAGTTCAAACCCCGCAGCATCCTCGATCGCTCGCGTCCGCACCGAAGCCGCAAATGAAACCAGCATCTTCTTCCTGCTCAGCGCGGGCCGTATTTGTGTCACCACATCGACGATCTGCGACGGCTTCACCCCCAGCAGGATCACATCCGCACTCCCCGCCGCCTCCAGGTTATCCGTTCCCACCCGCACTCCCGTCCGCTGACTCACCGCGGCCGCCCGGTCCGCATGCGCCACCGTCGCCACGATCTGCTCAGGCCGCAGCAGATCGTTCCTGACGAAAGCGTTCAGCAGAATGCCGCCCATCTTTCCCGCGCCCAGTACCGCGACCCGAACATCGCGCATCGTTCCCGTACCGTCCCTCATCCCCACTATCATTACCAGAGGCTACCAGACCTCGCCCGCGGACCTGGACTCCAAACCTCACCGCTTCTGAGCCGCGATCCACGCACTCACCCGCCGATCCAGCACATCCAGCGGCAAAGCCCCCGAACCAAGAACCTCGTCATGAAACGCCTTGAGTTCGAACCTCGCCCCCAGCTCCTTCTGAGCCCGCGCCCGCAGATCCAGTATCTTCATCTGCCCCATCTTGTATCCGAGCGCCTGCCCGGGCCACGCAATATACCGGTCGACCTCCGCCTGTAGGCTCGGCTCATCCACGGTCGAGTGCTCGTGGAAGTAGTCCACCATCTGCTGCCGCGTCCAGTGCTCGGAATGCACGCCCGTGTCCACCACCAAGCGGATCGCCCGCCACACGTCGTTCTCCAGCCGTCCGTAGTCGCTATAGGGATCCTGGTAGAAGCCGGCGTCCTTGCCCAGCCGTTCCGCATACAGCCCCCACCCCTCCGTGTAGGCCGTATACCCCTCATGCTTCCGGAATTCTGGCAGGCCCGTCAGCTCTTGTGCGATCGAGATCTGCAGATGATGCCCCGGCAGCCCCTCGTGATACGCAATCGCCTCAACCGGCGCCAGCGACCTCTTCGCGAAATCATATGTGTTCACATCCACGCGCCCCGGCCTCTTGCCATCTGGAGAGCCCTCGTCGTAATACGCCGCCGCCTGGTCCGTTTCGACGTACGACGGCATCTGCACCACCTCCATCTGCGCCTTCGGCAGCCGTCCAAAAAGCTGCGGCAGCTTCACTCGCATCCCATCCTCGTACCCGCGATACACATTCACCAGCGCCTCTCTCGACGCCGGATGGTTCTTTGGGTTCGTCTTCAACGCCGCGCCGAGCGTCTTCACGTCCGCGAACCCCAGCCGCCTGGCGATCATCAGCATCTCGGCCTCATCCCGCTTCACCTCGTCCAGGCCGATCTGGTGAATCTCCGCCGGCGACTTATCCAGCGTCGTGCTCTGCCGCACACGGAACGCGTAGTAGGCCTCCCCATCGGGAAGCGCCCACGCTCCCGGATCCTTTCGCCCTGCGGGGATGTACTGCGAGCTCAGAAACCTCCCAAACCTCTGGTAGGTCGGCAGCACACCCGTCGAGATCGCCTCCAGCATCTCCTCCGAGATCCGCCTTCGATCCGCCGCGCTCACCGCAGCCGGAAATTTCTTTAACGGCAGCGCAAACGGGCTCTCCGCAGGCTTCATCTCTGCTATCGTCTTCGTCTGCCCCAGCACCTTCTCCATCAGGTATTGCGGAGGCATTCGCCGCTCATCCACCCCCAGCAGCATGTTCGATTCAATCTGCGAAAATGCCCTCGAGATCTTCTTCAATCGCGCAATCCAGTCGTCATAGTCCTTCACGCTCTCAAAGGTCAGTTGCCCCGCCAGCTGCGCCAGGCTCGTATGAACTCCGTTGAACTGATTGACTGGCATCTGCCATTCCTTGAATCTCGCCGCTTCCTGGTCGTCGATCAACGACCGCAGCATCACCTCCGCCGAGATCTGCTCCTGCTCGCTCAACCCCGAGGTGTTGATCGCTCCGAGTCGTGCAATATAGACGCGCCCCCGCGCCAGGCTCGCATTGATCTCTGCGGGCGAGTAGTCGGTCAGCTGGTCGTTGTACCGCTTATCCCCCAGCGTCGACGCGTACTCGGGCGAGTGCTTTAGCCTGTCTTCCCATATCTCCGAGAACAACGTAGAGAGGACCTTGCCCGGGCTCTTTCCCGCAGTGACACCGGCCTGTGTTCCACCCGCTGCGTGCTCCTGACTCCCTCCAGACCCCGTACCACCCACCACCAGCATCGATCCCATCAGCACCAGGGCAACCGTCTTCATAGGCCTCCACAGTCTCCAGGGTCAGTCTATCGTCCCGTCCCCAAATCCTCCTGGCCCGCTCCATCTGCGATTAGGCCGCCACGGATGCTGCATCCAGCATCCGGTACAGCGTCGACCGGCTGATCCCCAATACCTCCGCTGCCTTCAGCTTGTTGCCCTCACACCTCCGCAGCACCTCTTGCACATGCGCCTCCACCACATCCTGCAGCCTCATCGAAGAGACGGACAGAACCGCCGGTTCCTTCAGCTTCACCTCTTCCGGCGTTGCTGCGGGCAGGTGCTGCTCCTCGATCACTCCCCCATCGCACGCCAGCGCCGCCATCCGCAGCGTGCTCTCGAGTTCGCGGTCGTTGCCCGGCCAACCCCGCCGCTGCAACTCCTTCAGGGCACCGTCCGAGATCTTCGCCGTCACTCCTCCGCACCGCTCCGACGCCTGCTCAAGAATTCGCGACGCAACCATGTGAATGTCTTCCAATCTCTCCCGCAGCGGCGCCACAACCAGCTCGATCGTGCCGATTCGATCTCGCAGCTCCGGCCGCAACGTTCCGCCCGCCACCATCGCCTCTACATCCCCACTCACCGATGCGATCACCCGCACCCGCTTCCCATGCTCCGCTCCCAAACGTTCCAGGAAGCGCAGCACCTGGGTCTGAGCCGCACCTGAAAACAGGCCGAGCTCCGGAAAGAACACCGTCCCGCCTTGCGCAGCCTTCACCAGGGCTGCATAGATTCGCGGCTCCACGGCTCCTTCCCCTCGCAGCAGAGACTCCATCCATCCTGAATCGCAAACAACGAAGGCTCCACTCGCTGTCGGGCTCGCCGCATGCAGCGCCCGCGCCACCTCTTCCTTGCGCGCGCCCCTTTCGCCCGTGATCAACGCCGTCCGAAAATGCGGCCCGATGCCGCGCATCTGCGCTCGCAGGAGTTCCGTCACGGCGCTCACGCCAACCCTTACCTCGCCGCGCGCCTCAACCTCCCGCACAGCTGCGGTCAGGCCAACCAATTGCAGATCCGGCGAGGGTTTATGGATCGTTTGACCTGAGACGTGAGCGGAGGGAAGGGAAGGGATCGCGGTTGACATACCTTCCCTCATCGGCACCGGCTGCAAAAACCTTAGCCCGCGCCAAAAGAAAAAAGCCGGATGCGCCCACGGCAGCATCCGGCCCTCCAATCACTCCAAATCTAGGCAGTCGTCTTCGCGCAGTAGGTGTCGAACGCCCGCTGCAACTCCTGCGCAATCGCCGGCGCGGTCGAGGTCTCGATCGCCGACCTCTGCATCAGGTACACCAGCTGTCCATCCCGCAGGATCGCAATCGCCGGCGAGGTTGGTGGATGCCCGCCAAAATAGCTCCGAGCCTTCTCCGTGGCCTCGCGGTCCTGCCCCGCAAACACCGTCACCGCATGGTCCGGCTTCGTCCCATGCTGCATTGCCAGACGAACTCCCGGACGCATCTTGCCCGCCGCGCATCCGCAGATCGAGTTCACCACCACCATCGTCGTCCCCGTCTCGGCCACCGCCTTATCCACATCGGCTGCCGTTCGGACCTCCTGCAACCCTGCGCGCGTCAGTTCCTCACGCATTGGAATCACCATAATCTCTGGATACATAGCACTCTCCCCGCGGCCCGGGCCTCTCGAGGCCATCGGCTCCGCTCTGTCCATAGTACGGTCTCACTCGCCCGCCCGTCACGCGAACCGTACCTGTTGTACCCTCAACCCGTGCCCGTCCCCTCCCTCCAGATTCAGGAAAACGTCGACCTCGCCCCCTATGCCACCCTCGGCATCGGCGGCCCAGCCCGCTTCTTCGTCGAGATCCGCTCCGAGCCCGAGCTCCTCGAAGCCATCGCCTTCGCCAAAACCAACCACCTCGGCCTCTTCCCCCTCGGCGGCGGCTCCAACCTCCTCATCTCGGATCGCGGTTTCCCCGGCCTCGTCCTCCACCTCACTCTCGGCGACCCTCTGGTTTCCACTCCAGCCGGCGAGCACCGGGTCGACCTCCGGGTCCCCGCCGGCCTCGACTGGGACACCCTCGTCCTCCACGCCTGCACCCTCAACCTCTCCGGCATGGAGTGCCTCGCCGGCATCCCCGGCCTCACTGGTGCCTCGCCCATCCAGAACATCGGAGCCTACGGGCAGGAGGTCGCCCAGACCATCCACGCCGTCCGCGCCCTCGACCTCCACACCGGCGCCTTCACCGAGCTCTCCAACGAAGCCTGCCGCTTCTCCTACCGCTCCAGCCTCTTCAACACCCACGCCCGCAGCCGCTACATCGTCACCGCCGTCACCTTCCGCCTCTCCACCAACACCGCGCCCAACCTCACCTACGCCGATCTTGCCAAACGCTTCGCCGGCCAGCAGCCCACACCGATCGAGGTCTACCATGCCGTCCGCGAGATCCGCCGCGCCAAAGGCATGCTCCTCACCCCGGGCGATCCCGACTCGCGCAGCGCCGGCTCCTTCTTCAAGAACCCCATCCTCCCCGCGCCCCACTTCGAAGACCTCGCCCGCAAGCTCAACCTCGACCCCGCCCAGATCCCCCACTGGCCCGCCGGTACCCTCGGGAGCGGCGCCCGCGTCAAGCTCGCCGCCGCCTGGCTGGTCGAACACGCCGGCTTCGGCAAAGGCTACGTTCTCGGCAACGCCGGCATCTCCTCCCGCCACACCCTGGCCCTGATCAATCGCGGGGGCGCCACCTATGCCGACCTCACCACCCTCCGCGACCGCATCCGCTCCGAGGTCCAAACCTGCTTCAACGTCACACTGGAACAAGAGCCCGTCGACCTCGACCCCTAACGCCAAGACCTCGCGCAGCGCCTTTGGTTGTGATTCCGCAGCCCTCTTGCTGTCATTTGCAGCCATTTTCGTTGTCATTCCGCAGCGCAGCGGAGGAATCCGCTTCTCTATCGACAACATCGAGCGTGGACAATCCAACCTAGCCCCGCAACCCAGCCAGCAGCCTCTCCCGCTCCCCGCCCAGCACCACCTCCGCCGGCCCCTGCTCCAGCACCTGCCCCTCAGCCATCCGGATCACCTCCGCTCCCAGCAGAAACGTCTCGCCCACATCATGCGACACCGAAAGCACCGGCGTCCCCCGCTCCGCCAGCCACCCCCGCAGTGCGACCGCCAGCTCATCACGCAACACCGCGTCCAACCCCGAGAACGGCTCATCCAGCAGCAGCAAAGCCCGCCCCGGACCGCCAAACGTCGCCGCCGAAGCCACCGCCCGTGCCACCGACACCCGCTGCCGCTCGCCTCCGCTCAGCTCGCTTGGCATGCGCTCCGCCAGCTTCCCCAGCCGAAACAGCTCCATCACCTCGTCCACAACCGCTCGCACGTCCCGTCCACTCCACGCCCCATCCGGCGTCCGCGCCACCCCATACTCCACGTTCTCCCGCACCCGCATCCTCGGAAACAGCCGCGCCGTCTGCCCGGCGTTTCGCAGGGGCCGGAGGTGCGCCGGAACAGACCGCCGCTCGGCCGTACTCATCAGCACCTGTTCCGGACGCCCAAACAGGATCCTGCCCTCATCCGGTCGCACAAAACCCGCAACCGCCCGGATCACCGTCGACTTCCCACTCCCCGATGGCCCGAACAGCACAGTCCACGGTGCCTTCAGCTGGAAGTCCACTTCCAGCCTCAACGACCCTTGTCGATGCCGCAGCCACACCCCCAGCAGGCTCTCCTCACCCAAGCACGTCGCTCCTGTCACCCGTCCATTTGCTGCCCAAACCTCTGCCCAAACCTCGTGCCGCGGGCGTGAGATAAATCCCCAGCAACGCCAGCAGAGCCACCCCCACCAGCAACGCTGCCGTGGCATTCGCGGCGCCGTACCGCCCATCTTCCACCATGTCGTAGAGCGAGATCGACAGCGTCCGCGTCGCCCCGGGGATATTGCCGCCCAGCATCAGCACCACCCCAAACTCGCCCACGGTATGCGTAAATGTCAGCACCGCACTCGTCAGCAGGGAAGTGCACGCCATCGGCAGCACAATACCCAGAAACACCTTTCGCGGAGACACGCCCAAGCCCTCGGCTGCCTCCACATACGCCCGATCCACCGCTCGAAATCCAGCCACCAGCGGCTGCACCGCGAACGGCAGGCTGTACAGAATCGACCCTACCAGCAACCCGGCAAAGCTGAACGCCAACGGATGCCCCACAGCGCGTATCAGCAACCGTCCCGGCCCGGTCATCGGTCCCATCATCACCAGCAGGTAGAAACCCAGCACGGTGGGCGGCAGCACCAGCGGCAACGCCACCAGGGCCTGCACCAGCCCCCGTCCAAATCCCTCGTCGCGGGCGATCCACCACGCCAGCGGAACCGCCCCAGCCAGCAGGACCGCAGTCGTCGCCACCGCCAGCCGCAGCGTCAGCCAAAGAGCCTCGACATCCATCCCGCCAGTCTAAGTCATCGACGGCACCATAGAAGACTCGATCCGCATAGATCCGTTACCCATCGCGTGTCCTATCGGACCGCGTCCATCCCCACCTGCGGCAGCTTTCCCTGGATCTCGGACGAAAGCAGCCAGTCCAAAAAGGCGTGCGCCTCCGCGCGGCGATTGCTCTTCCGCAGCACCACCGCCGTTTGCCGGATCTCCGGATATTGCGAGTCCGGCACCACCGCATAGCTCCCCAGCTCCATGTATCGCTGCGAGCTCGCCAGCGTTAGGGAAATCAGCCCGGCCTGTGCATTGCCCGACTCCACGAACTGTCCGGCCTGCGCTACATTTTCCGCGACCACAAGCTTCGGCTTCAGCGCGTCCAGCATCTTCATTCTGTCGAGCGCCGCTGCCGCCGCCCGTCCAAAAGGCGCATGCAGCGGGTCCGCAACCGCAATCCTCTGTATCCGGGGATCCATCAGCTTGTCGATCGAGATCGGCTGCAGCAGTGAATCCTTCCTCGCCCACACCGCCAGCCGCCCCCTGGCATAAGCTGTCGGAGCCTTCGCGTCTGCCAATCCCGCCGCAACGATCTTCTCCGGATAGGTGAAATCCGCGCCCAGGAACAGGTCCACCGGGGCCCCGTTCTCAATCTGTGTCGCCAGCGCTCCCGACGAGCCGAAGTTCACCAGCAGCTTCACCCCGGTCTTCTTCAGATACATATCCGCCAGCACCGGCATCACCGGCTGCAGATCGGACGCGGCCGCGACCCGAAGCTCCTTCCCCTCCTGCGCCCTTGCAGCCCCACCCGCAGCCAGCAAAGCCGTTAAAAGGAGGCCGAAGCCCCACACCCGCCTTTGCCTCCGAACGCTCTTGCGATACCCTGTCATTACCGATGAAAGTTGCATCTCACCAGCTTAGATGCACCGGGTGCGCCGCCGTCATCCCGCCCGAAGCCGCCGCAGCTGACTTCCGATGCGCGGTCTGCGGCGGTCTCTACGACGTTATCTATCCCTGGTCGTCGATCGCTGTCAGGAACCCGACGCCTCGCTCCCGTGCCACAACTCCCGGCAACATGATTCCCGACACCAACCTCCCCAACGCCAGCGCCCTTCGCTGGCTGTGGCAGGAGCGCCGGACATCCACGATGGCGGTAGACCAGTCCGGCGTCTGGCGTTTCCGCGACCTCCTCCCCATCCTCGATAACCCCGAAAATCCCGTCACCCTCCGCGAGGGCAACACCCCCCTCTACGACCTCCCCCGCTCTGCCAAAGCCCTTGGCATCGACTTCCTCCTCGCCAAGCACCAAGGCATCGGCAACCCCACCGGCTCCTTCAAGGACACCGGCATGACCGCCGCCCTCTCCGTCGCCGCCGAGCGTGGCTTCGATTGGGTCGCCTGCGCGTCCACAGGGAATACATCCGCCGCCATGGCCGCCTACGCCGCCCGCGCCGGCCTCCGCTCAATCGTCCTCATCCCCGAAGGCAAGATCGCCTGGGGCAAGCTCTCGCAATCCATGGACTACGGCGCCATCACCCTCCAGCTCCGCACCGACTTCGATGGCTGCGTCCGCATCCTCTCCGAACTCATCCGCCGCCTCCCCATCTACCTCCTCAACTCCGTTAACCCATATCGCGCCGAGGGCCAGAAGACCCCCGCCTTCGAACTCGTCGAGCAGCTCGAGGGCCAGGTCCCCGAGCACGTCATCGTCCCCGGCGGGAACCTCGCCAACGGCGCTGCTCTCGGCAAGGGCTTCCGCGAAATGTGCGACCTCGGCCTCATCCCGCGCGTCCCCCGCATCTCCGTCGTCCAGGCCCAAGGAGCCAACCCCCTCTTCCGCTCCATGCAGGAAAACGATGGAGCCCACGTCACCCCCGTCATCGCCGACACCCGCGCCTCCGCCATCCGCATCGGCAACCCCGCGTCCTTCCGCAAGGCCGTCGCCACCATCCACTCCACCGGCGGCTGGTGCGAGCAGGCCTCTGAGCAGGAGATCGCCCTCAGCAAGGCCGAGATCGGAGCCGAAGGCATCGGCTGCGAACCCGCTTCGGCCGCTACCCTCGCCGGCCTCAAAAAACTCGTAGCTAACGGCCGCATCACCCCCGAAGAGCGCGTCGTTCTCATCCTCACCGGCCACACCCTCAAAGACCCCGAGTACACCATCGCCTACCACCGCGGAAACCTTCTCCGTGAAGACGAACTAGCACCTGCCACCCTCGCCCAACTCTCCCTTCACCAAACTCTCCGCAAACCCCCCACCGTCCTCGACGCCGACACCGACACCGTCCTCCGCACGATAGACGCCGCCATCCAAACCACCCCCATCCACGCCTGACCTGTCGGCTTGTCATCCTGAACAAAGCTGTCATCCTGACTTTGAGCGAAGTCGAAGGGGGAAGGATCCCCGTATTCGCCCTTACTGTTGCCTGTACTTTTGCGTGTCATTCAGGAGCGAAGCGGAGAATCTGCTTTTCGCCTTCTTCCCTAGCTGTTGCCCTTCTTTCTTCCATTCCGAGCGCCGCGAGGAACCTGCTTCTTAACCCGCCAATCGAGAGCCACCGAAATGGAATCCGCACCCCCCATCCGCCTCCGCCTCCCTGCCACCTCCGCCAACCTCGGTCCCGGCTTCGACGCCCTCGGCCTGGCCCTCTCGCTCTATCTCACCATCGACGCCGCCGAAACCTCCAGCACCCCCACTATCGAAGCCACTGGCCGCGACGCCGCTCTCTGCGGCTCCCTCTCCAACAACCTCATCCTTATGACCTACACCGAGGTCCTCGGCCATCAGGGCCTTCCCGCCCCTACCCTGGCTCTCAAACTCCATAACCAGATCCCCCTCGGCATGGGCTGCGGCTCCTCCGCCGCTGCCATCCTCGCCGGCGTCTTCCTCGCCAACCACTTCGGCGATCTCCGCTGGACACCCCAGCAGATCCTCGACGACGCCTGCCGTCGGGAAGGCCACCCTGATAACGTAGCTGCCTGCTTCCACGGCGGCATGACCGCATCTTCCATCATCCAGACCGTCTCCGTTGAGCCAGAAGCATTCGTCCTATCAACCACATGCGGCACGAACCTAACCTGGCAGTTGATCCTGGCCCTCCCTCCCCGAGGCCTCCCCACCTCTGAAGCCCGAGCTCTGCTTCCCGATCTCTACCCCCGCGTCGACGCAGTCGCGAACCTCCAGGCAACAGCCCTCCTCGTCGCCGCCTTCGCCCTCGACCGCCCCGATCTCCTGCGCTTCGCCATGCGCGACCGCCTCCACCAGCCCTTCCGCGCAGCCGCCTGCCCACTTCTCCCCCTGCTCCTTCCCCTCGTCGGCCAGCACGGCATTCAGGGAGTCGCTCTCAGCGGAGCCGGACCTTCCGTTCTCCTTATCGCCCCGCCCGAGGCCCCGCTCGATCCCATTCTGCAGACTATTCGGGGCATCGCTCAACAAAAGATCGCAGAGATTCTTACGGTCAACATTGGCGAAGCAGCAACGGTCACAGACTCTCGTCGGTAACGGTTACGTAATCCCGAAGAATGTTACCTAAGAGTTCTTTACGCGAAGCGGCTTTGTCTCTAATCTTCGACCTGTAGACAGTTCTGGGGAGGGCTGCTACAGCGCCCGTTGACCTCTTTCGAGAGGTCCGGGCGTTTTACTTTACCTGTACCTCACTTCGATCCTCGACTCCCTTACCCCCATCCGTGGTACCCAGGCGAGCCCCCCAGCATGAAACTTCCCACCGCCATTCGCATCTATTACTGTGTGGTTGGAACCGTACCCGGCAGAACATCAGCGCCGGAGCGGCAGAAGGGAAGCACAACATGGCAGGTCTGTTCGTAACGGAAGTCAATGATGGATCCTTCGAGAAAGAGGTTCTGCAGTCGGAGCAGCCCGTTCTCGTTGATTTTTGGGCCGCATGGTGTGGCCCGTGCCGTGCCCTCGCTCCCGTCGTCGATGAGGTCGCAACCGAGTACCACGGCAAGATCAAAGTGATGAAGATGGACGTGGACGCCAACAATGCCACGCCCGCGCGCTACGGCATCCGCGGCATCCCCGCGCTGCTGCTCTTCAAAGGTGGAAAGGTCGCCGAACAAATCGTCGGCTTCGTCCCCAAGGACACGATCGCAAAGTCGATCGAAAAGACCCTCACAAAGGTGATCGCCTAAAACACGCACCCGACACCGCGATTGCGCTCCGCAAAAGGGCGGAGAGAAGGCCCGAAGCGAACCTGCTCCGGGCCTTTGCTGTTTCCATATGGCTAAAATTATCCGCGGAAGCTGCCCCCCACACCTTTTTGGTCGCCATCTCGACCGCAGCGAAGGCCCTGGCAGTTGCATTTGCAGTTGCTCGCTCTTTGCCGTGATTTTCGCCCTGCCGCTTATAGAGTGCCGCTTGACCAATCGTTGCGGACAGCAGTTGCTATAAGACCGGCGAGAAGAAAACCTAGAGAAGTAAGCATGAGGCCAAAGCCCATGCCATGGGTCTGTGCAATGTGTCCGACGAGAAAGGGTGCGCTCACGATTCGGCCTAAGTTATAGGCCAGACCGAGAGCTCGACCCCGGAGGGCCCTGGGGAAGGCTTCGCTGGCTATGACGCTAAAGCCGGAGAAGTAGCCTGAACCCCAGAATCCAACCAGAGGGCCGAGGAGAAAGAGCGTCGAGGGAGTTCGGGCGAGGGCGTAGAGCGGGACGATGGCTGCGGCGACGATGAGGAAGGTGATGTAGACCTGCTTGCGACCGAAGCGGTCCGCGAGAACCCCGAAGCTGGTGTAGCCCATGAAGGTACCGGTCTGCATGACGATGGTCCAGGAGGAGGTATGGAGAATATCCAGGCCATGGCCGCCTTTGAAGACGGGCAGAGAGAGAAAGGACGGCACCCACGAGAAGAGTCCCCACCAGGCGAAGAGGCTGGCGGCGTTCATGGCGGTGATGACGAGGGTACGGCGCGCCAGTGGACCTCGGAAGAGCTGCCGGACGGAGATCTCGGGTTCGCGGTGCCAGGTGTCCGGCTCCTTCACATGGCGGCGGATCCAGACCGTGACCAGGGCTGGGAACAGGCCGACGAGGAAGACGGCGCGCCAGCCGAAGTGCGGCATGATGAACGCGACGACGAGGGCAGCGAGCGCGTAGCCGATAGCCCAGGCGCTCTGGACGAGACCGAGCGCCTTGGCGCGGTGCTCGGTGGGCCAGGTCTCTGCGACGAGAGCTGCGCCGGCGGCCCACTCTCCACCCATTCCAAGGCCGAGAAGCATGCGGCAGGTAGCGAGTTGAGGCACGCTGTGAACGAACGCGCAAAGACCGGTGAAGATGCAGTAGATGAGGATGCTGAGAGAGAGGGCGCGGGTGCGGCCGAGGCGGTCGGCGACGAAGCCGAAGAAGATGCCGCCTGCCGCTGCTGCGATCAGTGTGAGCGACATGATGAGGCCGGCCGTGCCGGAGCTCATGTGGAGGTCACGGCTGGCGGCCGGGATGACCATGGAGTAGAGCATGACGTCCATGCTGTCGAGCATCCAGCCGAAGGCCGCGGCAAGCAGCGCATTGCGGCGGAAGGGCTCCTTGGCCAGCAGCCAGAAGGAAATCCGTGATGCTCCTGCTGCCGCCATGGGTATCGTGCCGGCCATCGATCTCCTGTCTGTTGTTGGGGCTGCGGTGATGTGGGGCTGGGGATTTCAGGAGCGGGTGTGGATGGGGTGGGGTTCGTGTTGGGGGGCTCGCGGGTGGTGCCGCTTGGTGCGGTGCTGGGTGCGTTGGAGCCGCCGGGCTGCACGGGTGTCGAGGATTGGGTGGACTCCTGAAATGGATTTGGAGGAAGAACGGGACGGTCGCGGTTTACCTGCCACTGTACGCCGTTGAAGAACTCTCTCTGGGTTCGTTTGATCTTGAACTTGCCGTCTCTGAGGTACTTCAGATGAGCGTGGTCGTAAGCAATGCCTGCGCCGGGCACGAGATGAAGCCAGGGGCCGCGAGCAGTCTCGTCAGGCGCCTCGATGTGTCCGTCGTCGTAGGTGACATCAGGAAACGGGTGCTGAAGGCTGGAGAACGCCGGCCAGGCGTGGAGCCGGTGACGGCCATGTAGACGCGAACGCCCTGCCTGTAGGCGCAGAGGACGTCGACGTCGGTGATGCCTGCGGCGGCGAAGATGGACTTGCAGGAGGTCGCCCAGGTGGAAGGGATTTTCGAGGAAGGTCTCCTTCTCCGGCATCGAGGCGGTATGCGTGGGCTCCACGACCTTCGGCTGCTGGGCTGAGCAAAGGTGGGCGGAGAGCGTAGCGGCAAGAGCTGCGCCGACGGACACTGGACGGAGGTTCATCGAGCTCGATCCTCGCTGGCTGGTTTAGTGGCGAACCATCCTGGCTGGTGCCGGGCACGAGGAGGGAGAAGTTGAGATACTGGCGTGTGTTGACCGGGAGCTTGTCGATCTCATCCTGGGTGACGACGCCTCCGACGGTGTTGGACTCGACGTTGACCTGGGGGATAAACCGTCGACAACGACGCTTTCGCCCGACGCTTAGCGCGCTGAGCGCGATGTCCTGCTGTATGTGCCCATCGAGCTCGAGGATGTGCTTTTCTGAACCGGAGCTGTTTGGAGGATTGGAGTCTAACAGATGCGAATCTCAGTCGATAGCGGCGGGACCTTCACGGACTGCGTTTACCTGAACGATGGTGTGGTCGAGGTCGTGAAGATCTTGTCGACGCCTGAGGACCCAGCTAAGGCCGTGCTGGACGCTGTAATGCAGGTAGCCTCTTCAGACGCCGTGCCCGAGGTACGGCATGGAACGACGGTGGGGACGAATGCGATGCTCGAGAGAAAGGGCGCCAAGGTAGCGTTTGTGACGACCTCGGGATTCGAGGACACCATCGCGATCGGACGCCAAGCGCGGACGAGCCTCTACGACTGGTTCCGATCGCCACTGCCCTGTGTTGTTCCCAAGGAGCTTCGCTTTGGCGTGGAGGAATGGACCGGGCCGACCGGCGAAATTCTTCTGGCCCCTACGGCGGAGTCCTTGGTTTCCCTGGCGGAGCGGATCGGACGGAGCGGGGCAGAGTCGATTGCGCTATCTCTTATCTTTTCATTTGCGAATCCGCAGAACGAGTTGGTGGTCGTCGAGGCGCTTCGAGGTCTTGGCCTTCCCATTTCGATCTCGCACCAGATTCTGCCGGAGTTCCGCGAATTTGAGCGAGCCTCAACCGTAGTGACGAACGCCTATCTGGCACCCAAGCTGAGCACGTACCTCCGGCGGCTGGAACTGGAGTTGACGACAAGGTTTCCCACCAGTTCGGTCCACGTGATGCAGTCGTCGGGGGGAATTGTGCCGGCTCGACTGGCGGCGAGGGAGCCGGTACGGACGGTGCTCTCGGGACCGGCAGGAGGCGTGATTGAAGCGTACGAGATCGCGCGGATGGCAGGGTTCAACAAGATCATCGGCTTCGATATGGGGGGAACGTCGACCGATGTGTCGTTGATCGACGCGGCCGAGGGTGGTCCTCAGATGACGAGCGAGGCGGTCGTCTCGGAGATGCCGATCGGCGTGCCCATGCTGGACATCCATACGGTGGGCGCGGGCGGTGGATCGCTGGCGAGCTTCGACGAGGGCGGGATCCTGCATGTGGGGCCGGAGTCTGCGGGATCGATGCCGGGCCCGATCTGTTACGGCCGAGGGCAGCAGCCAACAGTAACAGACGCAAACCTGGTGTTGGGCCGGCTGGATCCGGAGCTCTTCCTGGGCGGAGGGATGCGCCTTGATGACGAGCGCACGCGCACTCTGATGGACGCAGCCAAGGGTGTGCTTTCGACGATGGAGCAGTTTGCGTCGGGAGTTCTGCTGCTGGCGGAGACCGCAATGGAGAGGGCTGTGCGCGTGATCTCGATCGAGAAGGGATACGACCCGCGGGACTTCACGCTGGTCAGCTATGGCGGGGCGGGACCGCTTCATGCCTGCGCCATGGCGAGGTCGCTGCGGATTCCGCGTGTGCTGGTGCCAAAGATGCCGGGCGCCTTGTCTGCCCTTGGGATCCTCATGGCGAACACGGTGCGCGACTACTCGAGGACAGTGATGTTGCGGCAGGCAAATCGCGAGGAGCTCGAACCGTTCTTCGTCGAGTTGGAGGAGCGAGGGAGGTCCGAGCTGCTGCAGGAGGGATGGCAAGGAGTCGCGAGCCGGTCGGCCGACATCCGGTACACGGGACAAGGTTATGAGTTGAACATTGCAGAGGAGGGGCATCTTCTCGAAGACTTTCACGCGATGCATGAACGGAGGTACGGCTATTCGAACCCATCATCTCCGGTGGAGATTGTAACTCTTCGTGTGCGCTTCGTTGTGCCGAACCCCCGGGTGACTCTGCCCGTCAGCGAGGCGGTGCCAGGAGATGGAGCACAGGCGGTTATGAAGAGGCGTCCGATCTACTTTTCTGGCGAGTGGATGGAAAGCCAGGTGTATCGCCGCGAGTTGCTGAAAGCCGGCGATCGATTTGGGGGTCCGGCACTCGTAACTGAATATAGTTCTACGACTGTGCTGCCGCCCGGATGCGAGGCGGGGGTCGATGTGCACGGGAATCTGATCATCGAGGTGAAATGACTATGGCAATCTCCGTGCACACTGGCGATCCCATCGAATTTTCGGAAGAGCGGATCGGGAGCGATCCTATTGAACTGGCGGTTTTCAAGAGCGTGACCCACTCCATCGCCGAAGAGATGGGGGCGTCACTACGACGCACTTCCTTTTCTCCGAACATCAAGGAACGACGCGACTACTCTTGTGCCGTCTTCGACGGAACGGGACAGGTGATTGCGATGGGTGATCACATGCCCGTCCATCTGGGATCGATGCCAATGTCCGTGAAGGCTGTCATCGGGGCCATGAAGCTTGGCCCCGGCGATGTTGCCATTTTGAACGACCCCTACGCAGGAGGAACGCATCTGCCGGACATGCTTTGGACATCCTCACTGCTCCGAAAGCCGCTTTGCAGCATTTGGAAACAATTTCTCAATGAGCAAGTTAGCCCAACCGAGGCATGTTTCGCAATGGGGAAACGCTGACGAGCCACGTCGATTCTGACTGTAAGAGCAAATTACGTGTTTTCAGTCACTAGGGCTTCGGGGAGGTTCTCGAAGCTTCGGCCTCGGCGACCTTGGTCTTTTCGGCCCAGGCCGCATACGTAAGGCGGTCCTTGTTCCGGACCCACTCGGCTTGCGGGAGAGCTAGGAGGTCTTCGCGCCTAATCCCCGGGAAGTTCAACCCCAGGGCGTTCAGACCGGCCTCGCGGTCCTCGCGCGCGAATCCTTTGGCAAGGTAGACGTTGTTAGCTTTTACCCACTGACCGATGTGCGTGGTGGGCGCAGAGGCGATCGTCTTCGCGTCCCAGATCGCGAAGTGGATCTGATCGTTGAGCCACGCGACCCCCTGTCGATCGACCCAGGATGTCCTGTGGCTGATGCCAGGGTAGACGACGGTCGTGAACATATTTCGCGCAGCAGGGGAATCGGGTCCAACGAGGGCGAGGGCTCGCTCGCGAACCTGGGCGAACCACTCCGGTGGATGATGCGCCATGTCCATGACGGTATCGTCCGACCCATTCATGATGAGCATCGGGCCGCGTTCGGCATTGAGCGCATAGAGCACGGCGCCACGATCCCCGAGAGGCAGAAGTGCTTTGTAGGGGGGCATCTGGCAGGGCAGTGGATTGCTATCGAAGTATCCCCCAGGGCCGTCGTAGACCCCCCCGCCGCTGACGAGTACGGCGTGAATACGCGAGTCGATGGCCCCGGTAAGACCGACGATGAAACCGCCCATGGAGTAGCCGGCCACCGCGATACGGGTTGGATCAACCTCGGAGCGTGAGTCAAGGTAGCTGACGGCCTGCATGACATCGACTTGCATGAGACCGGCGAGGCGCTGTCCCCAGTCCGTTCGGGGCAGGCCGGGGGGCGGGCTCACCCAGGTGTCATGAACACCGGCCCGCGAGGCTTTCTCGAAGTTGCGCTCGCCCTCCCCTATGGGATCGTACGTAACAACCATGGCGCCTGCTTTTGCAAACAGCATGCCGCTGTAGAAGGCGTACCAGCTGAATTTGTCTCCACCATAACCATTCACTATCACGACGCCGGGCAGCTTGCCCTTCCAATGGACAACCGCAGGATCGGGCCGGTAAACGATACCGGGCACGAGCAGCCCGTCGGCAGTGGCATAGGTAACGCGGTCCGCGAGAACGCCGGGGGTCGGAGAGAAGGTCGACCAGGTCCTGGGCTCAAGCTTGGGCAGGACCGAGGGGAGAAAAAGCTGTTTGCGGATCTCCGCGTGCCAGCCTGCCCTGCGACTTGCCTGCTGCTCGGGAGAGATCGCATCCGCATCGGGCAGTCTGGAAACGGGAGCGCCGATGCCCGCGTTTTCCCGCTGCTCCGGAGTCGCGCGTCCGTCAGCGTCGGCCACCCTGGGTGTAACGGTCTGCGCCAACCCGGTACCGGTCAGAAGTCCAAGAAGAGCCAAGCGGGTTTTCAGTCCGATTCTCATCACGCGTCCTTCTAAGAACCGCAAGGTCTCACCGTCACCCTCCCTCAGCTTATACGGAAAGCCGGTTGTCTGATGCGGGTGAGGAACAGCGTCCTAGAGCCGAAAGAAGTGAGGCTTCCCCGGAGCAATAAGAGTGAAGCGCCCAGACCTAGGTCAGTTTGCACGCCCGCACTGCGAATCGAAATTGGAGCTCCAGCTGTTAAGACTTGCGCAGTAGTATGCTGCGAAGTGCGTTTGCACAGGGAGATGGGATGAATGTTGCCAAGGGACTTGGTTCGGTTATAGCGGCGGCCGGATGGTTATTGGTTTCGCATGTCGCAGCTTCGGCAACAACATGCGATGTCCGGACGTTTGGAGCGAAGGGGGATGGGGCGACCAAAGACACGGCGGCTATCCAGAAGGCCATCGATACCTGCTCGGGCAAGGGGAGCGGCACGGTGAGGATGGCTGGTGGAACATTTGTGAGCGGGCCGCTCCTGCTGAAGAACAACGTCACGCTGGACATCGAGAAAGGTGCGGTGCTGCTGGGTTCGCCGGATCGTGAGGACTATCCGAAGGTGACGTTTGCGCGGCAGTCCACGCTGCAGCCGTTGATAAGCGCGGTCAATGCTGAGCATGTCGCGATTATCGGCGGCGGTGTGATCGATGGAAACGGCAAGATCTGGTGGGACTACGTGAAGGGCGTCAAAGATGCCGGCGTGCTGGAAAACGATCATCCGCGACCTATGGGCGTGGTGTTCGACCATTCGCGGCATGTACGGATGGAGGGGGTGACGGTGCAGAACGCGGGCTTTTGGCAGATCGTACCGTACTACGCCGACGACGTGGTGTTCCGGAATCTTCGTATCCTTGCCCCCAAATCGCCGAACACGGATGCGATCGATCCGTGGAGTTCGAGCAATATCGTGATCGATCATGTGTTCTCAAGCGTTGGGGATGACAATATCGCGATCAAGTCAGGGGCAATTAACTCGCCCGGACCCGATGCGCCAAGCAAGAACATCACCATCACGGACTGCACCTTTGAGAGCGGACATGGCCTATCGATTGGGAGCGAAATTGCTGGCGGCGCGCAGAACATCCACGCAGAGCGGATTCAATTCAAGGGAACGGATCAGGGAATAAGGATCAAGGCCAATCGAGACCGGGGCAGCGACGTGAGCAACATATCGTTCAAGGACATCACGATGAAGGATGTGAAAACGTCGATCCTGATCAGCGAGTACTACCCGAAGGCGATGCCAGACGGCCCCGTGTCAGCTGAGCCAGTGCAGCGGCTGACGCCACACTTCCATGACATTCGGATCGAGAACGTAACCAGCGTGGACAGTGGGTGGGCGGGCGTAATTGTGGGCTTGCCTGAGTCCCCGGTCCTCAACGTCCTACTCACGAATGTGACGATACAGGCGAGAAAAGGAATGCAGGTTGCCTATGCGAAGGTCACTACGGATAGGCTTGTGGTAAACACGATCGACGGGAGCAAGCCGGTGACGCTGGGGACCGATGGGGTCGTGATGGAGAAGCAGAACTAGTAGACCTACGAAGGACAGAAGTAGCGATGCCGCTGCTTTGCGGAGCAAACAGCTGCTTGTCTAATGCAATATTAGGCGGATGCGGACGACCCATCGTGGCGGTGCGACTGCGGGCGGCGTCGGCATGACGGTCTTCTTCTATGCCTCTTAACGTAAGATGTGATTGAACTCTGGAGCCTAGGTGTTTTCTGTCAACAGGATGCGTACTCGCCTTAACGATGATCCGCGCCTGGCTCGAATGTTGCGGGGAGGCGCATCGGGGATAGCGGGCCGAGGTCTCGGAATCCTGGTGAGCCTTGTCACCTTGCCATTGACAGTGCGCTACCTTGGACCCACCGAGTATGGGGTGTGGGTCACGATCAGTACGACCGTCGTGATGCTATCCGTTCTCGATTTGGGAATCGCGAATACGCTGACCAACTTCATCTCAGAGGCGTTTTCACGCGATGACCGGGTGATGGCGCAGAGTTATTTCGCGACCGCGTTCTGGCTGACAGTACTGATTACCTGCGTGATTGGCGCAGGAGGGGCCCTGGTTTGGCGGTGGGTGGACTGGGGCGCGCTCTTTCACCTGGAAGATCCTCTGCTAGTCATGCATGCTCGTGTCTGTGTGGCCATCTCGTTAGGTTTCTTCTTGGTGAGTTTACCGCTGAATCTTGCGAACAGGGTGCTAGGGGGATATCAGCAGGTCCATATCTCGAACTACTTTGCCATGGGTAACAGCGTTCTCGGATTGATTGCCATTATTACCGTAGTTGCTGTCAAAGGGACGATTATTCACCTGATGATCGGGTACTGCGCCGCTATGCTCACAGGGACTGTAGCGATGAATGTGTGGCTTTTCGCCTGGCAGAAACCCTGGATCAGGCCCACGGTCCGAAAGGTTGAGAGGTCGATGGTGCAAGCCCTGTTCACTCAGGGATTTCTCTTTTTCGTTGTTCAAATTACGGGACTGGTCGTCTTCAACTCCGACAACCTTGTGATCACACATTACCTGGGGGCGGCGGAGGTGACTCCGTACAATGTTGCGTGGAAGTTGATCAGCTACGCCACGATGCTCCAGACGCTGTTGATTCCGTCACTCTGGCCGGCCTTCACGGAGGCGTATCACAAAGGCGAGCTTGCCTGGGTGCGGAAGACGTATCGCGCGGTGATGAGAAAGGGTCTGCTGGCAGTGGGGCTGGCGGCGCTGTGCATTGCTATCGGGGGACGCTCGGTGGTTCGCGTTTGGGCTGGCAATGTCGCTGTTCCGAGTCGGACGCTGCTGTGGAGCATGGCATGCTGGGGATTGCTGGTCTCTGTCACGACTAACCAAGCGCTGCTGCTGACCGCAACCAATCGTCTTCGCCGAGTCGCAGTAGTTGCCGTTCTGGCGGCGATACTCAACCTCATTCTTTCGATCTCGCTCGTGAGCCGGATGGGGTCCGAAGGCGTAATTCTAGGGACGATCCTGTCCTTCCTGGTTGCGATTCTAGGCCCGCAAGAATGGGAAGTTCGACGCGTGCTCTCAGGTGTTTACAGGGGCGAGGCGATGACCGGAGAGCTGCCGGAGGCTGAACTGCTCGTGGGCACCCAGGAGGGGAGTGTGAATGGGTGGTAGGCCCTTGAGGGCGGGCTTCAGGACACGCTGGCAGTTGCCAAAATACAGAGGTGGAATGGGCAGGCCAGATCGACGCTTCGGACGACGAAGCCTGTTCGCTGGAGCAGCTCGCGGCTATTCTTCTTATCGAAGACGTGATGATGCAGGCATCGATTCGAGGTGTTATTCAGGGACCGTTCCCGAAATTGTTCCGGAGCACCTGCGGCAAGATCCATGCTGAGATCGTGTTTCTCCAGAATTTCGGAAAGGTGCGTGAGGTCGTCTTCGCCGGCATTTTGCTCGAAATCCTGGAGCATATGATCTACGCTGGTCGGTTCGCGACGATGGTCGAAGGTTCTTTTGTGATAAGGAAGCACAAGGATCAGCGCACCGGACGAATGAATCACCCGCTTCCATTCTTTCAAAGCCTTCACTGGATTTGCGAAATGTTCCAGGTTATGCGAGGACAGGACGAAGTCATACGTGTTGTCCGCCACGGTGATCAACTCCGAACCGTCACAAAAGATGCTCTTTCCCGGAGCTTTCTGCTGATCAAATCTGTAGGTATCCTGCTGCTCGGCCCAAACGGTTGATCGTGAGAAGTCGCAGTTATCAAGCCTGCCTACACTTGAATAGATGTCGACCGGCTGCCCTTTGCGAAAGACCTCGCTCGGTCCTCCGATCTCCAACCCCTTCCTATCGACCACGTACGGGAGGTAGAGTCGTCGATGGCGAATGTGGCCCTGTGTCATGCGTCTGAGACGCGAGACGGTACGTTGAAGCAGGTGAGGCATGCCTGACAGGATATCTTGAATGGCCAGACTGGCGGTGGTGGACGGCGAGACTTCAGACGTAGACGCTTGCTGGCGGTTTAGAGGATGACGGGTTCGCTTTTGATAAGCTTTTCGGGGCGTTGCACGTAGAGACGCCGTGAACTCTCATCGAGGTTCACGGCGCTCTGGTTCAGGCGAAACAGACAAAACCTCGCCGTTTAGGACAGGTTGGCCGCGGTCGCTGGACCACTGCTGGTGGTGAGTTCGCCATTTACGCCGGTTGGGAAAAAGCCACCCTGGGTGACTCCAGCCATCATGCCGTATGCGAGGTAGAGGACCTGACCGGGAGTTCTAACCGCGACCAGGCCGTTGCTGGTATTGATCGAAAGGTAGTGATCGCGGGTGCCACTAGGCGGCGGAATGAGGTCGGCGCCGTCGAGTGGCGTGGTGGGGATGTTGAGCCGGGCAACCTGGGTGCGGATGGTTCCAACGTGCTCCGCCTCGGCTGCGAGGATGCGAGCTGCTGTGGTGATGATGCTGGGAGTGGTGAGCAGGCCAGCGGCACCTGCGTAGGCGGTGACGCCGATATCCTCGAAGATGCGTGCGAGCTTCAGGAAGTCGTTCTGGTTATCGAAGCCGAAGCCAAGGGCGTTGAGGTTGATGTTGGGTTTGGCGATCTTTTGCGCTCCAAGGGCGGAACGGAGAAGGGCGACGTGGGCGCGCTCGTCGGCTCCAATCTGGTCCGCGATGTCGCGTGTGAAGACAAGGTTGTTCGAAAAGTTGACCTGCTTTCCACCGGTAGTTGCGCCGCCCGAGGGAGGATTGGCGCCGTTGGCGGTACCGTCAATGCCGATCCCGAAGCCGGTGATGGAGCTACCGAACAGGGCGTAGGTGTAGAACTCGGCTTCGAGGTATTCGAGATTGAGAGCGAACCTGAGCACGGTCAGCTCAGTCATGGTCTGAGCTTCGGCGGGAGTCGCTCCAGCGACGGAGATGGCTCCGACGGCGGCGGTGGCGATACCGATCTTTTTCAGGAAGCTGCGGCGGTTGGGGGATGCTTCAAATAGCTCGTCAGTCAGATTCTTAGGCATTATCTTCTCCAAGGTGGTGTTGTTGATGGTAGTTGGCGTGCTGAGTGTTAGGCTAGCTGGCGGCGGGCGAAGAGGCCGATCGCGGCGGCTGAGGGAAGAACAAGCAGCCAGGTTGGGGGTTCCGGGACGGGCGAGGTGGAGGTGGAGTTGACGTTGAGGGCATAGTTTCCGGTCCGCTGAACGCAAGGAGCGACATCGACCTGAAGGAACTTACTGCTTGATCCGTTGCAGACCGTTCCGGTGAAGTGAGTATCGGAGCCGGCGAGGAAGCCATCGGCCAAGGAACCGATCGCAACATTTGGGAACTCGGTTAGGGCGAGGAGGTAGGATCCGGGGCCAAGTGTCTGGGTGAAGTTTGCATCCTCGCAGAGGTTAGTGGTTGAATCGGGAACTGCAGAGCCATGGCACATGCCATCGCCGCCGCTGAAGCCGAGGACGTTTCCGGTGGTGGATGAAAACAGCGTCAGGACGGGAACGAATCCGCCTGCGTTGGTGCGGGTGCCGTTCGCGTTGCTGCCGCCGCCGTAGGAGGTGGTGAAGAAGTTAAAGCTCTGGCTGGAGGTGTTGCTGAAGTTGTAATTGAAGACGTCGTTGTCGTTCGCAAAGGTGCCGGTGGAGGTGAAGGAGACTGCGTTTGCTCCGCGGACTGCGACTAAGCAGAGCGAGAGAAGCGCAAGTGATCGGAAGAGCGACTTTGGTGATGTCATGTGTGAGGTTCTCCTGGATTAATCTTTACGTGGAACGAGCGAGCTCTAAGCGCAGCAGAAGCAGTTCAAGCAGGGTGAAATCACGTCACTTCGGTCTGTGGATAGACCGGTCGAACAGCAAACAACTAAGCACAATTGATACGCCGTTGGAGTTGCGCTTGTCGCGGTCAAACAGCTAGATTTACGTACTGTCGGAGACACGTAAGTAAGGTTACCCATCCATTTAGCCTTGGACCTTCAGTGGGTCGAAATCTATTTGATGTAGTAACCAAAGTGGATTGTGGGCCAAGCTCAGGCAACCTATCCAGAACCACTCATAAGTTTGTGAGTGATGCACCATTACCCGAGAATCGAAATGGGATATGCAGAGAGCTTGGCTTATCGCTTGAAGGAGTGTGGCAATGCGGCAGCTCCTGGATGTCCACGAGAGAAAGTTAAAGTCGTCTCGGATGTAGGCAAAGTCTTGCATCCTATATCGAGAAGAGACGTTTCTGGGAGTACGGTGTCGGTGTCGAAGACGAACCGCCCGGATGCAATTTGGTGAGCAGGGAGAGATCTAATGCCGGCCAAGCCGGATTGTGACGTGATCAATAGATCAATCGAAAAGCTCCGCAACAAGCGCTTCCAGAGCCTGAGATTTTCGCAGCCGCTCGAAGCGCAGTTCGAGCAGGACACGGCGAAGGAGCGCTGTTATCGGCTGTGGCTTGAGGGCCTGCTCGCGATTATTTTCTTGAATGGATGCCTGTTGTTTGACTACGTCATGGTGAAAGACGTGCGATGGGAGTCCATTGTATTGCGGACAATGCTGGTAACGCCCTTGGCGCTCCTGGTGAATTTGCTGATGCGGTTGAATCCCAGGCGAGCCCTTCGAGAAGGAAGTGTGGCGGCCGGAACAACGCTGATCTGCTTCATCAATCTCTACGTTGAGGGAAATAAGACAGCATCGACTACCACGTACGGTTTGATTTGTGTCCTGATTACCGTGCTGTTCGTCGATGTCGTGATGCGGATTCGGCTGCGGTATGCGGCGATATCGACGGCGGTGATGACGGTGGGCGGTCTATGCTTTCTGGCCGATGCGACCGGCCTGGAAAATCCGGAGAAGATTGTTGCCGCAAGCCTGCTGGCGATAGGCGTCGCGATCACCATGACGGCGAGCTACAGTCTGGAGCGAGAGGAGCGCCTGGGGTATCTCATGCACCTCCGGAGCGAGGTCCAGGGGAGGACGCTGGAGGCTCTCAACTCGGAGCTGCAGCAGCTGTCGAACGTGGACAAACTCACCGGACTACCAAACCGCCGTGCGTTCGAGGAGCGGTTCGAAAACTTCTGGGCAGAGGGTGAACGCCTGAGGACATGCCTGAGCGCCATCATCTTCGATGTAGACCACTTCAAACGGCTGAACGACAGGCATGGACATCTCTACGGAGACGAGGTCCTGCAGCATATTGCCGGGCTGCTGGTTCAAGGCTTGCAGGGTCATGGAGACTTCACGGCACGCTTTGGAGGGGAGGAGTTTGTGGTGTTGCTGCCGGATACGGAGTTGGAAAAGGCACTCCTGTTGGCCGAGCGAGTCCGGAGCCTGGTGGAGGTGTCGGGAAAGTCTGTCACGGGAGAGCCTTTCGGGAATACTGTTTTGTGGGCAACGGTAAGCTGCGGCGTCGCCATGTGTGTGCCCGGAGTAGGGATGTATCGGGACGACCTGTTGAAGGCGGCCGATCGCGCACTCTACGATGCGAAAGCCAGAGGGAGGAATCGGGTCAGCTTTCAGATGAGGGTGCCGGAGTCGGTGGTGACGTAGACCGGTCTGGGCAAGTGACTGGAATTGAGCTTGCCTAAGTGCTACAACGAACCACAATACGAACTCGCTTCCATTCGGCACGAATTGAGTCGATAAAGATGTCGAGAGCGGAAGGGCTAGGCGAGAGTTCACTGTCTAGGCGCCACCTGCTTGTAGATCACGCCGCCTTTCATGACGAACTTCACTATTTGCAGCAGCTTCACGTCTTTCAATGGATCACCGCTTACCGCGATGACGTCGGCCCACTTACCCGGCTCCAAGGTGCCGACTTTACTCGTCCAGCCCATGAGATCCGCTGCATTGATGGTGCCGGTCTGGACGCCCTCGAGAGGCGTCATCCCAAACTGATTGACGTACACGTCAATCTCATGGGCGTTGAGCCCGTGCGGATAGACGGCAGCATCGGTCCCCAACGCGACCTTCACCCCGGCCTTGATGGCGCGCTTCGCATTGGACTTCTCGACCGCGCTCACGTCCTTCATCTTCTGTGCGTAAAAGGCGGGCAGTTTGCCAGACTCCAGGTTCCAATCGATGAGGTAGGCCGTCGGCACGAAGTAGGTGCCATGCTTTTTCATCATCGCGATTCCAGCTTCGTCAAGGTAAGACCCATGCTCGATCGAATCCACGCCAGCTTCGCTGGCCCAGAGGATTCCTTGTGCCCCATGCGCGTGCGCCGCAACCTTCCGGCCAAGGCGATGAGCATCGGCAACGATGGCCTGCATCTCCTCAAGCGTGTACTGGCTGGCCTGAGGGTCATCGCCCTTTGAGAGCACGCCACCCGTAGCGCATATCTTAATAAGATCCGCCCCGTACTTAATGTTTTGACGGACCTTTTGCTGGACTGCGGGAATCCCGTCCGCCACACCACCCGCCGTCACGTGGTACTCGAAAGGCAGCAGGTTTTCGTCGCAGTGACCGCCCGTAATTCCCAGCGGCGGACCGCTTACCTGCATGTGCGGACCTGGGATGTGCCCGGCGTCGATCTCGTCACGCAGAGCCACATCGGTATAACTGCCGGCACCCACGTTTCGCACCGTGGTAAAGCCGGCCTCGAGCGTAGTCTTCGCGTTTTCGACGCCGATGATCGCTTCCTTGGCGGGCGTCATGCTCAGTTCGAAGTATGGGTCGAAGTTGGTTGCGCCGGTCAGGTGCGTATGCACATCAATCAATCCGGGCAGGAGGGTGTACTGCCGCAGGTCGACTTCGATGTCTCCGGCCTGCTTCGGCGTGGCAGCGGTCGCTGCAACAGCCAAAATCGAATCACCTTGAACGATGATGGTCTGGTCGGCAGGTTCCGCGCCTGTGCGGACGTCGAGGACGTGTCCAGCGCGCAGAAGCGTACGTCCGCCTGCTGCTGTCTGCTGAGCACTGCACCACCTAGCGCATCCTGCGTGTCCTAGGATCGCGCACGCCGCCGCCACTGCTGTCAATAGCTTCACCTGAGTTTTTCTCCTGAGATTCGAGGCGAGTGTAGCAGACGCGGGGGCTCGATCGGCTGTCCTACGCTTCACTGAGGCGAAGCGCCGGATGGCGCTCGTTTATGAGGTTTGAGGCGGCTCTCTAAAGATTGCCTCGAGAGGCCTGCTCGCGTTCGATGGCTTCAAACAGCGCTTTGAAGTTGCCTTTGCCGAAGCTGCGGCTTCCCTTGCGCTGAATGATCTCGTAGAAGACCGTTGGGCGATCCTCTACGGGACGCGTGAAGATCTGGAGCATGTACCCCTCGTCGTCGCGATCGACCAGGATGCCGAGTCGTTCGAGTTCTTCGATGGGTTCATCGATTTTTCCAATGCGGCCCTGGAGTTCTGTGTAATAGCTGTGAGGCACGGCGAGGAAGCTGACACCCTGCTGCTGCATCTGCGACACCGTGGATAGGATGTCCTTGGTTGCGAGCGCCATGTGCTGAACGCCAGGGCCGCCGTAGAAGTCGAGGTACTCCTCGATCTGCGATTTTCGACGGCCTTCAGCGGGTTCATTGATCGGGAATTTGACGTAGCCGTTTCCGTTGGCCATCACCTTCGACATCAGGGCGGAATACTCGGTCGAGATGTCGCTGTCATCGAAGTGCTGGTACAGCGAAAACCCCATGACGCGCGAGTAGAAGTCGACCCACTCGTTCATGGCGTTCCAGCCGACGTTGCCCACAATGTGATCGACATGGAGGAGGCCTACCGGTCGAGCGATCGGGTCCGCGGGCAGGGCCTGGTATCCGGGAAAGAAGATGCCGGTGTAGTCCTTACGCTCCACAAAGGTGTGCAGTGTGTCGCCATACGCGGCGATGCTGGCGGTTACAACGCGGCCGTTCTCATCGGCGGCTTCGGTTGGCTCCTGGACGGAACGGGCTCCTCGGCTGGTGGTCTCAAGCCAGGCGCTGCGCGCGTCGTCGACCCACAACGCAATGGCACGCACGCCATCGCCGTGCCGGTGCACATGCTCCGCGATGTGGGAATCGGGGCGAAGCGCGGTAGTCAGAACGAAGCGAATCTTTCCCTGCTGCAGAACGTACGAGGCGCGGTCGCGACGGCCGGTCTCGGGACCGGCATACGCAACCAGCGACATGCCGAAGGCTGCGCGATAGAAGTAGGCCGCCTGCCGTGCATTGCCGACGTAGAACTCGATATGATCGGTTCCTTTGAGCGGAAGGAAGTCCTGCGCGGTCTGCTGTTCGCTCTGTGCAAGTGTGGCCATGTTGCGTCTCCTGGGTGTGGGCTAGGACGTGGCACTGAGATGGAAAGAGCGGGTGCCGCCAAGCCGCACAGCAAGCATCTGCCTCGCGTCAGACCGATGTCAACTGAAGGATGAGGTCACTGGTCAGCGGTGCCGGAAGTCTGGGTTCTGGGGAGCGACGGCTTTATGGTGCCGCGACACTCCCCCAGGCCGATTCGCGGCAGACCAGGCCGTTCGCAGTAGCCCATGAGAATGACCTCGTCGCCATCCTCGAGGAAGCTGCGCACTTCGCCACTCGGAAGCCGCAGTGGGACGTTTCCCCGATGCGTGATTTCGAGCAGGGAGCCCTCGGAGCCTGCCCCAGCGCCGGAGACCGTGCCGCTGGCGATCAGGTCGCCCGGAAGCAGATTGCAGCCGTTGCTGGTATGGTGCGTGATCATCTGCGCGAAGCTCCAGTAGAGATCGCGGCAGTTTCCGGAGCTCAGCCGAACGGCAGGGCGAGACGCTTGGCGCATAGCCGGAGTTAAGAGGTGAGCCTCAAGCTTGAGATCGATGGCAGCCGCGGCCCCAGCGGGAGAGGCAAGGTATGCGAGAGGCTCAGGGTCAGCGGGGAACCGAGGGGCCAGCGGGATGCGAAACGGAGTGAGGGCGTCCATGGCCACCACCCAGGGCGAGAGGCTCGTTGCAAAGCTCTTGCCGAGGAACGGCCCAAGGGGCTGATACTCCCATGCCTGAATATCGCGTGCGGACCAGTCGTTGAGCAGCGTGATGCCGAAGAGATGGCGCTCGGCATCCTCGATGGGAACAGGTTCGCCAAGCCTGTTGCCGATCCCGATGTAGCCTCCGACCTCCAACTCGTAATCAAGTTGCAAGGATGGGCCGAAGGTTGGAAGATCATCGGACGTGCTCCTGCTTTGACCGCGCGGTCTGGTTACCGGCGTTCCACTCACTACCAGGGATGAGGCGCGGCCGTGATAGCCGATGGGGATGAACTTGTAGTTCGGGAGCAGCGGCTGTTCGGGGCGGAAAAGACGGCCCACGTTTGTGGCGTGGTGGATGGAAGCGTAAAAGTCCGTGTAGTTGCCGACCTCGACGGGCTTGCAGAAGGTTGCGCCGTCTCTCGGCGACAGCATCCGCTCTATGGTCTTTATCGGTGCGGCGGTTGCGGTATCCGCTCCTTTCTTCAAGAGGAGCGTGAGGATTTGGCGAAGCAGGGAAGTGGCTTCGCTCCCGCACTGCATCAGCGCGTTCAGGTAGGGCGCGGTGCAGGCCTTCTCGACTTCGGGGGGCAATGCCTTGAGTAGACCTGCCTCCACGATCAGGCTCAGGTCGAGGATGAACCTGCCGATGCCTACACCGAGGTGTTGATCGCCCCCATCCGTTCGGAACGCGCAGAAGGGAAGGTTTTGAAGAGGGAAGTCGCACCCAGGTTCATTCGCGGAGTTGACCCAGCTCTTCCAGATCCAATGGTCGCCGGGCCAGACCTGGGTCATAGCGCTGCCGTTCGCTTCGCCTGGTCGAACATCTTCGTGGCGAAACGAGGCCGTGTCATAAGCACCTGCGCCGGCTTCATCGCTGGTCAGTGGCTCCGCCCGGGTAAAGGCGTTTCAGGCCCTGCCAGCACTCGTAGTATTCGTGTTGAAGAATCTTCTCTTCGAGAGCAAAGCGGGTGGGGCGAACCACCAGACGCGTCTCGAACATGAAGGCGAGCGTGTCCTTGATGTGCTGCGGCTTCAACTCAGCGGCACTTGCGCGATCAAAGGTCTCCGCATCGGGTCCATGGCCGGACATACAGTTGTGCAGGCTCGCGCCGCCCGGAAGAAAGCCCTCTGCTTTTGCATCGTACTCGCCGTAGATCAGGCCCATAAACTCATTCATCATGTTGCGATGGAACCATGGCGGACGAAAGGTATGCTCGGCTACAAGCCAGCGCGGAGGGAAGATGGCGAAGTCCACGTTGGCTACGCCATGCAGGCGGGATGGAGCGGTAAGGACGGTGAAGATGGAAGGATCTGGGTGGTCGAAGCTGACGGTGTTGATGCAGTTGAAGCGCGCGAGGTCGTACTTGTATGGAGCATAGTTGCCGTGCCACGCGACCACATCGAGAGGTGAGTGATTGAACCTGGCTGACCAGAGCTTGCCGAGGAACTTTGAGACCACTTCGAACTCGCCTTCGCGATTGTCGAATGCTGCGACCGGGGCGAGAAAGTCCCGCGGGTTGGCGAGACCGTTTGCGCCGATTGGACCCAAATCCGGCAACCGAAAGGGCTGGCCGTAGTTCTCACAGACGTATCCGCGCGCGTTGTCCTCAAGCAGCTCGACATGGAACTTGATGCCTCGCGGAATGACGACGAGCTCGCCCGGCTTGACCTCGAGGATGCCGCACTCGGTCGCGAAGCGCAGCGCGCCTTGCTGGGGAAGAATAAGCATCTCGCCATCGGCGTTGTAGAAGAAACGATCGCGCATGGATGCGGTTGCGGTGTAGATATGCAAGCCAACCCCATCCTGATTTGCCGGATCGCCGTTGCCGCCGAGCGTCACGATTCCTTCGACGAAGTCGGTCGGAACGGAAGGGAAGCCGGGTGGGTTCCACCGCATCTGATTCGGCGGTGTCGGAAGCTCTTCGAAGGGGCCGCTTCGAAGCAGGGTCTGCTTGGGAAATTCCTGGTACGGCTCGTGCACGACGGACGGCCGGATGCGGTACATCCAGGTGCGCCGATTCATTCCGCGCGGTGCCGTGAACGCCGATCCGCTGACCTGCTCCGTGTAAAGGCCGAACGCATTCTTCTGCGGCGAGTTTTGTCCGACCGGAAGGGCGCCGGGCCGGGCTTCCGTGGCGAACTCGTTTCCGAATCCAGACTGATAGGTGAGTTCCGGCATGGACTTCCTCTTCTGCGCTCTTGCTTCAAGAGAGAGCACCGCGAGTATCGCATTGAAGGGCTCTCTTTGGCATCCAGCGTGTCACTGGGGTAGAGTTGCAGGCACTAAGGCGCCTGGGCCATGACGTCCTGCTTCACGCTTGCGTTGGACTGAAGCGCCAAGGGAGTCCCATGGATCAGAAACGTTTCGAGGGTGGATGGATCGTGCCAGTTGATGGTCCACCCGTGGTCGATTGCGAGCAAAATGTAGTCGCCGGGAATGATGTTTTCTATCAGGAAGCTTCCGTCAGTGTTGGTCTGATCGCGGCGTAGCACGGTGATGCTCCCAAGCTGCCCGTAGGTCGCCGGAACTAACATCACCATGGCGCCGGATACCGCTTTGCCGCTTAGCGAAGTGGTACCGCGCACCGAGGCCCGGCCATGCGTGAGCTTCAGATTCAGCGTGGTGCTTCCACTCGGCAGCGTGATCAAGCGGGCTTCCACAGGCGTGTTTTTTACGGACATACCGGACAGGTACATATCGCCATCGGTGACGAGGCTGACGCGATACCGGCCGGAGGGCACCACCAACCTGCGATCGCCTGCAGATGAGAGCGCGGGCATCGGACCGTTACGCCTGCGCTGGAGACCCCCTTGGGCATAGCTGGAGAAAGTGCCGCCATCCTCCATATCGGTGAGAACGACCTGAACGCGCTCAGCCTCAGCCTCCACATCAAAATGAAGCGAGACATCGGCCGCTGGGATCGCCGCGGAAAGATCCAGGCTGTGCTGCGCCCCGCTCGGAACCCGGACGTACGCTGGGGTCTGCTGCCCATCCGGTCCCTGGAGACTGACACGGTAGAGGCCTGGGGACAGACCGCCGACATCGATCTGACCCTGGGGGTCGATCTGGACGGCGGTGTTGGCGAAAGGAACTGCGTCAGACGAGACCCGCTCCACGATGGGGAAGCTTTGTCCCCGCAGGGCGCCGGAGGCAGGGAGAATAGGTGGATTGATACGGAGGTGAGTGGCCGGCATGGGAGTCAGGGCGAGATCGGCCTCTCGATCCTCTCCATGGTGGAGGCTGATCACCTCTGCCGATCGCCGGTCGGTTACGCCAGGAAACCAGATCTGGGGATAGACGACGTCCAGCGACGGATCGGGAGGCGGTCCGTTGACAGGTTGGAAGCGGCGCGCGGGCGCTGCGGCAAACCAGGGCTCAGCCTGGACGCCGATGTTGTAGTCACCCGGAGCGAGCTCCGCAAACTCATAGTGGCCGCGATCGTCGGTCATCGTGCCGGAGCGCGCGTGGCCCAGCCCAGGGTCCGCATCCGTACCCTCCGGCAGTGCCGCCAGCAGAGAAACTCGAGCGTTCCGGACGCCCTCCCCGGCCTCGTCTCTCACAAAGCCCGCGATCGAGGAGTCCGGCTCTAGATGGAAGACCAGATCGACGACCGGCGCGTCGGGCAGAAGCACAACAGCGCTGAAATAATTCTCGTGACGATCGTAGGCCTGTCGCCGAAACCCGCGGGCAAACCCGTACAGCTGCCAGCTTCCAGCGGAGGGAAGAAGCATCGAGAAGTGCCCGCTGGCATCTGTCTCGGTTGACAGGCTTTCATCTGCAGCCTGTTTGCGTTGACGCTGAGGGCGCCCCGAGGAGGCTTGCCCCGTCGATAGCATGGCGGTGAGATGGCATCGCGGTACGGGCGCACCGTTGCGCTCGCTGACAACCACACCGGTAATCTTGTAGTCGGGGGAGCCCTGCGCAAATCCAGATGCGCCGCCAAGGGCGATCGAACCCAGGGTCATAGCGAGGATAAAGAACCGCTTCCAGGCAAAGGCAGCCCCAGGACCTCTCTTCATTGCGCCAGTTCCTTCGCCGGGACAGCATCGAGATCCAGGGACGCTGTATTGCCAGCTGAGATAGAGACGTTGGCGACGTGAGTGGAGAAGCGGCCAAGGACAGCCGGATCCTGCAGATTCGCGGAGTGCCGGTAGGCAAATGCGACGGCTCGATAGGAGCCGGGGGGCACATCGGTGAGGTGAAACGCCCCCGTCGAATCGCTTCGGCGGATGATCAGTGCGGGCAAGGCCGGGCTGGTTGCGACCAGATAGATCCAGCACGCGGCGGGTGTTCCCGCGAGCCTCACGGTGCCCTGAAGGGCTCCCGTCTGGTTGCTCACAATGAGGGTGATCGGGGAGGCGCTGGTGGCCGGAGAGATCACCATATTTTCACTCAGCAGATTTGTTCCGCGCGAGGTTGCAGATCGAATGTACCAACCGCCCGCGATGCCGGCCGTGAGACGATAGGTTCCTGGAGGCGCAGCCAGTGTCGCGCTGCTGTCGCGCTGCTGCGTCGGACGGATCCCGAACTGGAAGGGGGAGGTTGGATCCACATCAATCGGCTGGAGCGCCATGTTGAACTGCAAGATGCCTGGAGCTGCCGAACTGCGGCTGCCCGACCCCGGGAGGGAGGTCTGCTGAACGGATGCGTCGACGACGATCTCGACAGGGATGTTGGTGGGTGAGGTGAGATGAAGCGCTGGTCCGGAGATATCGTGGTCGGGAACTGTGACCGTGCTTTCCGCGATTTGAACACCTTCGCGCGAGTAGCGCATCGCGTGGAGCGAATAGGTACCGGTGGGGAGCGTCAGGCGGACGCTCCCGGGCTCCTGAGAGGGAGATGCGTTTACAGCAAACGAGATTCCATTGGATGAGCGTGCCGTGATCTGAGGCGGCTGACCCTCGTCGCCAGCTTCGAGCGGAAGAGTTACTACGTGGGTCCTGCTGATTGCGGGCCGGAGCTCAACGTGCTGCTCCTCTCCGCTGGCAAGGTGCAAGGTTTCTCCACTAGCACTCGAAGAAGCTGCTGGAAATGTAACTGGCATCACGGCTTGACCGCTTTCGAAGCCACTTGCCGAGAACTGCGTCTCAATCAGGTAGTCGCCTGCGGGAAGCGGAATGCGGAACTGCCCATGGGAGTCGGTCAGCTTCTGCCCGGCTGTCTGAAAGCGTTGACCCTGATCATCGAAGATACGTCGCCGAACCAACACCGAAATCCGCGGCAGAGCCTCGCCATCGGAGGTGGTGACCGTGCCGGCGAGCAGCGCCTCGGGCCAGAGTACCAGCGTAAGCGAAGCGGGATCAGGACCATCAAGCACGGCATCTCCGAAGCCATCCATCTGCTCCGGGCTCATGGAGAATCCGGGCTTCAGCAGCCTGATCCCGGAGACAGGTTGACCAGGCTGCTCCAACCGGAAACGGCCCTCTGAGTCCGTCAACATGGCGCGACCGTTGATCTGCACGAGTGCCCGGGGCAGCGGCGCTCCTGTAAGCGCGTTGACCACCCGCCCGGCGACGAGATCGGGGATGCTTGCCGAGGCGGAGCCTGTCGGGTACGCTACGGACCCAATTTGCGCCGAGGCGAGCAGCGCTGGAATGAAGATCGCCGATGTAAGCACGACTTCCGCGAGACGCGGCCTATAGAGGAGACGAGTTTGGTGGCAATAGCTTCCGCGAAGCACGATCGACCTCAATCACAATGGTACGAGTAAGACGTTTTGGCGCTCGAATTTAGAGCGTTACCCTTTAGCGAGCGCAGCGTAGCGGCGGTATATGTCTGATAACACATATTCTGTATAGTCGCTTTGTAGGCGCTCTTCTACTGACGGGTGACGCTATGGTTCACGCTTGCCTGGCGGACACGCTACTCGTCAGAAGAAAGGCATTGAGGGGATGGTCCGCGATGTCTCCCTGGCGAGTCGGTGAGTTGACTGTCAGTTCCCTTCCCCCGCATCTTTGAGCAGCGATCATCTTAAACCTGGAGGGTCAAACCGTCCTGGTTTCTTAACGGCTGAGGCGAATGGCGAACTGGATCACTCTCTGTTCCGTAGTTGTGCCGGTGATGCTGCCGAACGCCGCCGTGCCAAAGCTGCCGTTTGGCTGGGCGAAGGCCGGCGTGTTCGTGACGTTGAAGACCTCGCCCCGAAACTCCGCGTCCGTTCTTTCCCTAAACCTCGTGTGCTTTACAAGCGCAATATCGAGATCGCGGTAGGCAGGTCCACGCACCGGATTTCTTGACCCGTTCCCGATCGTAAATTGTGGAGCTGTGGTGAAGGCGTTGGTGTTGAAGTAGTGTGCCGGCGTGCGCAGGCCCGGAGCAAGCGAAGGGTTGGCAATAATATTTGGCCGCTGCAACGCAAAGCCCGCAAAGGCATTGTTGTTGGTCGCCTGCGTGATCGTCACCGGCATGCCGGACTGCAGCGAGGCGATGGTGTTGAGTGCCCAACCGCCGGCAAGCAGGTTAGGGAGACCGCCTGAGGCGAGCCGATGCCCTCGCCCGACCGGAAGATCATAGGTGGCAGCGATGGAAGTGACGTTTGGCATATCGCCGTTCGAGGAGTCCCGTTCGAGGTACGGACGGAAGGTATCGGCCGCAACCAGGCTGCTGGAGTTCGGCGAAGAAAGCACGGTCGAGGAGAAGACGGAAGAGGCATCATCGATCAATTTCGAGTGGGTGTAGGCAAAGAGCAGGTAGAGGCCATGAGAAAGACGCTGCTCTACCTTGGCTTCGAGCGCGTTGTAGCTGGTTGTGCCGCTATTGTTACGGTATGTGGCTACGTTTTGAAAACGGGGGTACGGCTTCAGCAGCTGTGCAGCGGCAACTATCCTGCCGCCGATTGGGCTGGAGTTCGGAACTAGCCCGAAGTAAGGATTGATCACCTGAGAGGTCAGCGCTGCAGGGTTGGTCAGACCCTGTGCCAGCTGGGCAGCGGTCAGCTGATTCAGATTGGAATCAGGGATGCCGACGTGGACAATGTGCGACCCAACGTAAGCAATATCGATGGAAAGATTGTTCGTGAGCTGACGCTCCAAAGCGAGGTTCCATTGCTGGACATATCCAGAGCCGGCCGAGCGATTTGCCGTGTACACGCTTTGACCCAGACCGGCGTTTGCCGTCAGGGCGATCGGGGCCACACTGGGGCCGCTTGAGAGCGCGAAAGCAGAATTGACGTTGTCCTGTGTTCTCTGCTGCACGTCCTGAATGAACGGGAATTGCGGCAAGGTAAAGGGCGTAGTGATGCCCGACTGGTCGATGAACACGATACCAAAGCCGGAGCGGATCACGGTCTTTGGCGTGACGAGATAGGTGAGGCCGAGGCGAGGCGCGAAGTTGGTGTAGTGCAGTTCACGTGCACTGCGGGAGTTGCCCTTCTGACCGGAGTAGTCAAGTTGTTGCGTGTGAAGATTGAAGACGGCGCCTTGGTTGTTCTTTTCGGTGGAAGGTGAGTGGAGCGTCCAGCGAGCGCCCATGTTCAAGGTAAGCCGGTCCGATGCGCGCCAGTCGTCCTGCGCGAAGTATTCCTGGATGTGATCGCGCGGACGCAGCTTCGAGGTCTGGAGGTCGATGGAGAACGTATCGACCTGTCCCAGGAGGAAGCTAGCGATCGAGTTGCCGCTGTTGGTCACGCCCTGTTGATTCGTTCCCGTTGTGGTGAACGCAAATGAGCCGGTTGGATTGGGCGGCGAGACGGCGTTCAACTGGTAGAAGCGAACGTCTGCTCCGGCCTTGAATGCATGCCGGCTACGAGTGTAGTCCACCGTCTCTTCCATCTGCCAAACTGCTGTCTGGTACTGCAAAAAGGTGCTGGCGGGAGGCCCGATCTGCTGAAAACCGGTAAAGGTGAAGAGCGGAAGAGCGTTGTTGAACGCCGCGTTGGCAGGAATACCCGGAATGGCAAGAGCTGCCGAAGCCGTATCCCCGAGCACAGGGCCAGTGATGGTGTTGCCTCGACGAGTGTAGCCAAGGTGAAGATCGTTCAGCAGATGCTCCGTAAAGGTGTGGGTCTCATCGAAGACAGCCTGTTGACCGAGTACATGCGAGAGACCAACTATGCCGCCCGTGCCGATGACCGACCCTGTGACCGCTCCGCTGCCATCCGGCAAGGGTGTAACCGGCAGCTCAACATCGCTGAAGAACGAGTAGCGTCCGAATGTGCGATCCCGTCCTCTGATCGCCCCGTCCACCCGAAAGTCGAACTGATTCTGGTGATCCGAGTCGTTGGCAGTACGGGTGTAGTTGTTGGCTGCCACGGTCGGATTTGTGGGGGTTGGAAGACGCGCAAGCAAGGCTTTCGCGACGGGATCGAGAGGGGTGGTGATGACATCGTTCGCAAACTCCTGCCGAACGAACCTGCCGCCAACGGTCGTAGAAGTTGCCGGATTATAGATGTGGGAGACGCCGGTGAAGATACCCTGCCGCTCGGCAAACGTCGGAATGGTGGAGATGACTGTGCGGCCGATCAGCGCCTTGATTCCCTGGTAATCGCCAAAGAAGAAGAGGCGGTTGCGCAGAACAGGCCCGCCAAGGGTTGCTCCGTAGAGGTTGCGACGGTACTCCGGCTTTGCGCCTGCTCTGGCAAAGTAGTTGCGGGTATTCAGGTCTTCGTTGCGAAAGAACTCGAAGAGGCTTCCATGGAATGTGTTAGAGCCGGAACGCGTTGCAATGTTGACGACGCCGCCGTTGAACCGGCCAAACTCTGCCGGGACGTTGTTGGCTTCGATGGTGAACTCCTGAATATCGTCGAGGATCGGGAAGAAGGCGACCTGCCCGGGCTCCGGCTGAAGAGCGGATATTCCGTCGTACAAGTACTCGTTGGTGCGGGGCCGCCCGCCGTTGATGCGCGGCAGAACGGTACCCGGCGGAAGCGCGACACCGGGTGCAAGGGTTGTGAGATTGATGAAGTTGCGGCTGTTGAGCGGAGCCGCCAGCACCGTGGTCCCTGGGATGTGAGTTTCGATGTCGCTCTCGGACGCTTGCAGAAGAGGAGCATCGGCGTTGACGGTAACGGTCTGCTGATCCGTGCCGACACCGAGTACGAGGTCTGCATTCCCCGTCTGCCCCACGGTCGCGGTGATGCTCCTGCGGCTCAGAGGCGCGAAGCCGGGTGCGGCTACGTCGATCCGATAGACTCCCGGGTTGAGATTGCTGAAGAGGTAGTCGCCAGAAGTGGAGCTGGTCGTGTGCTGGTGCACGTTGGTCGAGGTCTCGGTAAGCACGACCTCAGCACAGGAGATAACGGCCCCGGAACGATCGAGCACCCGACCATGCAGATTGGCCGCAATCTGGGCTGAGGCGGCTGAGGTAAGCATCGAAGCGAATAGAGAGGCAGACAGAAGTTGGCTCGGCTTCATGCAAAGAGCTCCTGATGAGCACGACCCTGCGCTGCGACAGCAATGAGATTCGCGGACAGAGAGGGAGGGATAGAACGGACGTGCCCAAGACCACAATCCCAGTCCAGTAGTACGAATCTATATGAACCGAATCGTATGGTCAAACGATCTTCTCTGTAGTGTGGAGGTGTTCGGCCGAGGATCTTACGGAGTCTGCCAGACGCCCCAACATGCGCTTATCCGGCGCTGGCTTGCATCTCTGATTCGGTGTGCCTTCACCTTATACTGGGAGGGAAATTGAGCCAGGTTGCGTCCGCTTTCGAGACCCGACTTGCCCCCGAGGAGTTCATGGCTGCACTGATCGACGCCATCGACGTCAAGCGCAAGACTTTGTTTCAATTTGAAGGCACCCCGTTCTCCTGCCTGGAGGCGGAGGTGAGCACGCCAACGGCCCGTGGTGGACAGACCTTGGTTCGCCTGAAGATGCGCAACCTGCTCACGAGCGCCGTCTTTGAGAAGACCTTTAAGGCGAACGACAAGTTCAAGGAGCCGGACCTTCAACTGGTGCCGGCCACCTATCTGTACAGCGATAATGATGGCTCTTACTTCCTCGATCAGGAGAGCTACGAGACTTTGACCCTTACCGAGGGGATGCTCGGGAACGCGTTGAACTTCCTGATTGATGGCACATTGATCCAGTTGCACATGTACAACGGGAACCCGATCGCTCTGCAACTGCCAATCTTCGTCGAACTGGCCGTTGCCTACACGGAACCCGCGGTGCGGGGCGACACCTCAAGCGGCAGCGGGACCAAGATCGCCAAGCTGGAGACCGGTTTAGAGATCCGTGTCCCCCTCTTCATCAAAGAGGGTGAAAAGGTAAAAGTGTCGACGGAGAACAGGGAGTTCGCGGGGCGGGCATAAGCTGATCCAAGATTTTAGGCGAGAGTTCCGGATCGCGAAGTTGGCTTAGCTCCAAACGATTTCAGCTGCCAGTGTCACTCAGGGTCAGTGGCGCAGACCAGTTCCGCGATGACGGTAGCATCAAGGAACGGACGGGCCCCCTGGAGACACGTAAAGGATGACGAATTTACTGATTACAAAGTCGCTCGAGACTATTCTCAGCGAGGCTGCGGAGACAGGCGAACACACCTTCAACCGCACGCTCGGCCCGTGGAGTTTAATTGCACTGGGGATCGGGGCGATCATCGGGACCGGCATCTTTGTGTTGACGGGACCGGCAGCGGCACGATATGCGGGACCTGGCGTGGTGTACTCCTTCATCGTGGCAGCGATCGGCTGTGTGTTTGCGGGTCTCTGCTATGCGGAATTCGCAGCGATGATTCCGGTGGCTGGTTCGGCTTACACGTATGCGTATGCGACGCTCGGCGAGATCTTTGCCTGGATGATCGGCTGGGATCTGGTGCTTGAGTACTCGTTTGGGGCAGCAACGGTGTGTTCCGGGTGGAGCGGATATGTCCTAAGCCTGGGTCAGGATTTTGGGCTCCGCTTGCCGCCTGAACTGGCGGGGACACCGGGTTCGACCTTTGTGCTTTACCACGGGAGCTGGGAGTCTCTGGGGCGGGGGGGTTCAAAGCTGCAGCGGTTGGAAATAGATCCGGCAACGCTGCCGCAACGGCATGGCGTCTTCAACCTGATCGCGTTCTTAGGCATCATGCTGGTTACGGCGATCCTGATTGTGGGGATGAAGGAATCGGCGAACTTCAACGGCTTCATCGTAGGGGTGAAGTTGCTTGTACTTGTCATCTTCCTGGTGCTGGGCGCGGCAACGCTGGTGCGCCATCCGGAGATGCCACGACTGAACTGGAACCCGTTTCTTCCGGCGAATACAGGTGCCTTCGGGGCCTTCGGGTGGTCGGGTGTGTTGCGTGCGGCAGGCGTCACGTTTTTCGCGTATATCGGATTCGACGTGGTTTCGACAGCAGCACAGGAGGCCAAAAATCCGAAGCGGGACATGCCTGTGGGGATTCTAGGCTCTTTGATCATTTGCACGGTTCTCTATATTCTCGTCGCGCTGGTGTTGACGGGGCTCGTGAATTACAAGCTCTTGAATGTTCCGGATTCGTTGGCTGTCGGGATCGATGTGACGGGAGTGAAGTGGGGCAGTCTGCTGGTTAAGCTCGGTGCGTTAGGCGGACTGACGAGCACGATGGTGGTGATGCTGCTCGGGCAGAGCCGGGTGTTCTTCTCGATGTCGAAGGACGGACTCCTGCCGGGGTTCTTTTCGAAGGTGCATCCGAAGTTCCGAACACCCTGGATTTCGTCGCTGACTGTAGGGCTGGTGGTTGCGGTGTTCGCTTCCACGATTCCGCTGGATAAGCTGGGTGAGATGACGAGTATTGGAACGCTGCTGGCGTTTATCATCGTATGCGCGGGCGTGCTCCTGCTGCGACGAAGCAGGCCGGACCTTCTCCGGCCCTTCAGGGCGCCATTCCTGCCTGCCACACCGATCCTGGGGATCCTGATCTCGCTGGCAATGATGCTTGGCCTTCCGTGGGAGACGTGGCTTCGGCTAGTGATCTGGCTGGCCATCGGACTTGGGATCTACTTCACGTATGGCCGGTTTCACAGTCATTATCAGGCAACGGCTGGTCTGCCCGAAGCGCCTCGCCTGGGTTGACTGTCCTCATTTCAAGTGAGGAAAACAAATGTCGGCACGCAATGGGTAGGTGAAAAGGCTGACGAACTGCGGACAGATATGTTGGTTTTCCTAACAACTCAGGATCAGCTTTCCTTTGAAGTTTCCGCTTGACATCTCTGCGCCACAGCACGAGCGTCTACGAGAGCTTTCATACTATTATGGAAATGCCATGTCAAACCAATCCCTTGCGAATGCCAGCAGTTTTCAGTCTCAACTGGACGCCCCATACCTCGTCACGCAAGAGCAAATTGCGCTCTACGCAGAGAACGGCTACATCAAGTTGAAGCAAGTGCTTTCTCCAGAGCTGCTGGAGCACTTTCGTCAGGCGATCCATGACAAGGTCGCCAAGCTCTCGGCCGATGCCGTTCCTTTGGAACAGCGCACGACCTACGGAAAGGCGTTTCTACAGGTGATGAACCTGTGGACGCAGTCCCCCGAGGTCAAGCAGTTTGTGTTTGGAAAACGCCTTGCGCGCATCGCGGCAGATCTGCTGGGTGCCACCGGGGTCCGCCTGTATCACGATCAAGCTCTCTACAAGGAGGCTGGCGGCGGGATCACTCCATGGCACGCGGACCAGTACTATTGGCCGGTATCGAACGATCGAATGGTCACGGCGTGGATCCCGTTACAGGACACGCCAAGGGAGATGGGCCCGCTGGCCTTCTGCGAGAAGAGCCATCGGTTTCAGATTGGCCGCGATCTGGAGATCAGCGATGAGAGCGAGACAACGCTGAAGGATCAGCTGAACTCCTTTCGGACCGAAGATGACGGTTTCGCACTCGGGGATGTGAGCTTCCACTCTGGCTGGACCTTCCATCGCGCCGGCGCGAACTCCTCCGCCCGTCTCCGGGAGGTGATGACGATGATTTACATGGACGAAGCGATCAAGCTGGCGCCTTCCAAAAACAAGAACCACATTAACGATGCCGCACGCTGGTGCCCGGGCGTGCAGGTGGGCGAGACGATTGCATCTCCTCTGAACCCGGTGCTTTACTCGAGTACTCCTGCGACGATCTCAGCGCCGGATCGCGTTTGACGATTATTGCGATGTTGCAAACGAGGCTGGTGCCGCTGCATTGGCTCGATACCACCGTGATCGTCGTTTACTTCGCTGCTGTGCTCGGTCTTGGGTTCCTGCTCCAAAAGCAGACCCACACCAGCGAAGACTTTTTCTTGGCTGGGCGCGAGATGAGCGCGTGGGTTGCGGGGGTGAGCTTCCTCGCCGCCAACATGGGCGCGCTGGAACTGATGGGGTGGGCCGCCGCCGCCTACCAGTACGGTTTTCTGGCGGCTCACTGGTACTGGATCGGCGCCGTGCCCGCGATGCTGTTTCTCGCTCTCGTCATGATGCCGTTCTACTACATCTCTCGCACACACTCAGTCCCCGGCTATCTCAAGCTGCGATTCGGTGAGCCGACACGTGCCCTCAGCGCAATCTCCTTCGCAGGCATGACCATTCTGATGAGCGGCATCAACATGTTTGCCATGGCGAAGGTGATGCAGGTCGTCCTGGGCTGGAATCTGAGCTTTTCGATCATCATCTCGTCTCTTACCGTCGCGGCCTATGTCACGCTAGGCGGACTTCGTTCCGCAATCCTGAATGAGGTACTGCAATTCTTCTTAATTTGGGCTGGAGCGCTCGTGGTTCCTGTGCTCGGCCTGGTAGAGACGGGCGGGTGGAGCGGATTGAAGCAGCGCATCCTCACCAACACCGCCGCCGGAGTCGGCTCGAGCACAGGCTATCTGCACCTCTGGTCTACGCTGGGGCACTTCAAAAGCAACAGCATGGGCGTGCATTGGACGGGTATCGTCTTCGGGCTGGGCTTCGTCGGCGCCCTTGGGTACTGGACGACCGACTTCCTCGTGGTGCAGCGGATCCTGGCTGCGAAGGATCTGCGCAGTGCACAGCTGGCGCCCATCATCGGCGCCTGGTTCAAGATGCTGGTTCCGTTCATCGTGATCCTGCCCGGGCTGATCGGACTTGCGGTACTGCCTGCTGCAGGTCTCGGGCTGGTCGCAGAGGGTTCTGCCCAAGCCGGCCAGCACACCTATAACGAGGTGCTGCCGCTGCTGTTGATTCGTTATGCCGGACCCGGGCTGCTGGGGCTGGGCATCACCGCTCTGATTGCAGGATTCATGTCTGGCATGGCCGGCAACGTCAGCGCGTTCTCCGCCGTCTGGACCTACGACATCTACCGCCCACTGATCCGCCCGCAAAGCACCGACGAGCACATGTTGAAGATGGGGCGCTGGAGCACGATTCTGGGCGTACTGGCATCGATCGGTACAGCCTATTTCGCCATGCACTTTTCCTCCATCATGGAGTACGTGCAAGCGCTGTTCAGCTTCTTCGTGACGCCGCTCTTCGGCACGGTGATTCTTGGCATGTTGTGGAAGCGAGCGACGGGAGCGGGTGCCTTCTGGGGTCTTCTGGCGGGCACAGGATCTTCGATGGCGATGTGGGTCTGGGTGCAGGTACAACCCTCCGCACTGAGCATCCTGGCTCTCTCGCCCGATGCCCAGCCGATGGCGGAGACGCTCTATCGTATGCTCTGGTCATGGCTTCTCGGTGTGGGAGTAACCGTTGCAGTAAGCTACGCGACACGGCCTGCCCCCACTGAGTCCCTGGTCGGGTTGGTGTACGGGTGTACCGCAATTCCATCGCAAGGCGATTATCCGCTGGTCCAGCAGCCTGTGTTCTGGGCCGGCGCGGCGCTGGCGGTCTTTCTGTGGCTGCAATGGATGTTTCGATAGGAGTGTGCCATGCGGCGAACGTTTGAGGTCTGGTTCTACATCGGTGCGCTGCTGGCGCTATATGGCGTCATGCTGACCGCAGCTGGCGCTTACCAGTGGGTCCATCCGCCCGCGACGGTACTCGCGGGTTTGCACTCCACCTTCTGGGCGGGTGCGCTGCTTCTGCTGGTGGGCGGGATCTACACGATAGCCTACTGGCCAAGCGCCGGAACCGCTCGTCCTCGTGACAAAGAGCACAGGCAAAAGGGGGAAGAATAAGGATGAAGGTGCGGGCGGCAGTATCGGAGGGAGACGGATCTTTCGCTGTCCAGGAAATTGCAATGGACCCGCCTGCTGATGCTGAGGTGCTCGTTCGAATCAGGGCAAGCGGCGTCTGCCATACCGATTGGGACTCCCTGCGTTGGGGCAAGAGGATCATATTGGGCCATGAAGGCGCTGGAGAGGTGGTCCATGTAGGCAATGGTGTGACCCGGTTTGTGCCGGGCGACCGGGTGATGTTGAACTGGGCCATACCCTGCGGAGTCTGCTTTCAATGTGAATGCGGCAGGGAAAATCTATGCGAGAGCCGCGGAAGCGTGCCGGATGCTCGCTTTCACCATCCTGAGGGACCCATCAACGCCTCCTTCTCGCTGGGTACGATGGCCACTCACGCGATCATGCCGGAGGCGGCAGTGCTTCACCTCGACGCCGGCGTGCCATACGAGGTTGCCGCCATCATGGGATGCGCTGTGATGACGGGCTTCGGCTCTGCTGTGAACGCAGCTAAGGTAACGGCGGGGAGCACGGTCGTTGTGCTCGGTTGTGGAGGTGTCGGGTTAAGCGTGATCCTGGGCGCACGGTTCCGCAAAGCTGCACGGATCATCGCCGTGGACGTCAATCCTGTGCGTCTGGAAAAGGCGACAGGGTTCGGAGCAACTGAGGTCCTGCTCGCGAACCGCAGTGACAAAGGTCTACTCGAAGCGGCAAAAGAGGTGAAAGCCCGCAACGGAGGTCGCGGTGCGGATTATGCGTTTGAATGCACAGCGGTGCCCGAGCTTGGGTCCGCTCCGTTGGCCATGGTGCGAGATGCTGGCACGGCAGTTGGCGTCAGCGGCATCGAGCAGATCGTGCCCATCAATATGCAGCTTTTCGAGTGGGACAAGATCTACATCAATCCACTCTATGGCTCGTGCCGGCCGCAGCGGGACTTCCCTCTCCTAATCGATCTCTACCTGCGGGGCCAACTTCCACTGGACGAGATGGTGACACGTAGATACTCGATCGAGGAGCTGAACCAGGCTTTCGAGGACATGCACGCGGGCATCAATGCAAAGGGAGTGCTCGTCTTTGATTAGCTCGTGTTCCTTCCGCACCGTTGAGCTCTCAGACCCGGCGTACGAGCTGGAGGGGCTTCGGACCGTAACCGTAAAGAGCCGTGCCTTGGGCCGCCGCGCGGATGTAACGGTCTGGGTGCCGCAAGGACATCGTGCAGGAGCTCTGCTCATCCTTCTCCACGGCGTGTACGGCAGCCATTGGGTCTGGTCGATGAAAGGCGGCGTCCATCGCACGGCGCAACAGCTGCTCGACTCCGGTGACATTGAACCTATGGTCATCGTGATGCCAAGCGATGGGCTTGGTCGCGACGGCAGCGGGTACCTGAACCACGAACAGAGAGGACGCGCGGAGGAGTGGATTATGGATGAGGTGCCTGCGATCGCGCGCCTTGCTGCGCCAGTTCTGGAGCGTGACACCAGGCTTGCAATCGCGGGACTATCGATGGGTGGCTATGGGGCGCTCCGTCTGGGAGCGAAGTACGCGGCTCGGTTCTCCGCGATCTCGGCCCATTCCGCATTTGCGGATATCACCGGAATGCAACACTTCGTCGAAGAGCCGCTAAACGAATACACCGAGCGGCAGCCCGCCGATGAGCTGAGTGCGCTTTACTGGTTACGCAAACACCGCGATCGCCTGCCTCCTCTTCGCTTCGATTGCGGCTCTGGGGATTCACTCCTTGCGGTCAACCGAAGGCTGCACCAAGATCTAGAGTCGGACAATATTAAACATCGGTACGAGGAGTACAGCGGGGGGCACGATTGGCAGTACTGGCGGGAACACGTAGCAAAGACGCTGCGCTTTGTAAGCAACGCAACCGCAGAGGCCACCCGAGGGTTGCCAGACCAGCTCCATTGATGCAATCGGTCAACGAACGTACGTTCTATACAAACATGTTGAACGCTTATTATATTTACTTTATTGAACGACGAGTTGTCATGCGGCGCTCGTGTCTCTTGGTTGCGTGTTCGCTCTTTTTCTTGGTACACGCGGACGCTTTCTCACAGGATGTTGTCAGTAATCCCCAAGGAGAGCAAATTCCTGGGCCCCAGTGCCAGGCCATTCCAGATGGGCCTTCCTCGAAAGCTCACACCTGCCGTCCGGAAGAGTGGGCAGCCTGGCTGAGGGATGTGCAGCACTGGCGAGATGAGCGGAAGATCAGGATCGGCTTTGACCCTAGCGAGTACATCCGCCCTGAGCTGCTGTGGACGCAGTCCAGCTTCATCCAGCCGCAGATGATGGTGCATGACCGTAACTTCTACGATCCCATCAAGCAGTCCTACACTGTAGCGAAGTATCTCGACGATCTCCAGGCGCGGTACGGCGGCATCGACAGTGTGTTGATCTGGCATACCTACCCCAACATAGGGATCGACGATCGAAATGAGTTTGATTTTTTTCGCGATCTACCTGGTGGCACGGCGGGGGTTCGCGGCATGGTCGATGATTTCCACAAACGTGGAGTCAGGGTTCTCTTCCCGGTTATGGCGTGGGATCAGGGCACGCGTAAGGAGGAAACGCCTGAGTGGACCGCCATTGCGCGAGAGCTGGCGGAGGTGGGTGCCGACGGCGTAAACGGCGACACCATCGATGGATTGCCAAGAGCCTTGCGTAGAGCGTCGGATGCGCTGAGCCATCCATTAGCGTTAGAACCAGAGTCCGGCCTCGCAGCGGATGAGATGATCAACTACAACAATATGACGTGGGGCTACTGGAACTACGGATTTATCCCCACGGTCAGCCGCTATAAGTGGTTAGAGACGCGGCACATGGTCAACATCTCAGACCGTTGGGCGCACAACCACCTCGACGATCTACAGTTTGCATTCTTCAACGGTGTAGGTTTTGAGAGTTGGGAAAACATTTGGGGGATCTGGAACCAGATCACTCCTCGCGATTCCGAGGCAGTGCGGCGGGTTGCAACAATCGAGCGCAACTACAACGATCTCCTGGTGAGTGCCGCCTGGGCGCCGCACGTTGCCACCCTGCAATACGGAGTTTTCGCGAGCAAATGGCCGAGCGAATCCAGAACTCTCTGGACGGTCGTGAACCGTAACCACTATCCGGTTCTTGGATCGCAGCTACGTCTTCCTCTTCAGCCGGACGTGAGGTACTTCGACCTTTGGCATGGAACTGAGATCGTCTCGGTAGTGCGCGGCGACGAAGTAGACCTTTCATTTGATCTGGAGGCGGATGGGTATGGAGCCATCCTCAAAACAACAAGTCCTTCATCAAAAGATGAAGCTGTTCTGGCGAAGATGAAGAGCTTGGCGGCTCAACCGCTGCAGAGCTTCTCATCCGTGTGGAAGCCTCTCCCGCAATCAGTCATTCCGATCATCGCGACACAAACAGTTTCCACCCCTCCCCCAAATATGGTTCGCATTCCGGCAGATTATTTCAATTTCCGTGTAAATGGCATTGAGATCGAAGGTATGAACGATGAAGGAGTCGACGTCCAGTACCCCGGGGAAGCATCACCCCGGCGATTCCACGATAGCCATCTAGCTATAAAGACGTTCTGGATTGATCGTTATAACGTAACCAATGCAGAGTTCAAAGAGTTCCTAAATGCCACGCGCTATCAGCCAAAGGACGCACACAACTTCTTGCGCGACTGGAAGGGCAACACCTATCTTTCAGGGTGGGAGAAGAAACCTGTGACGTGGGTGTCGATCGAGGACGCTCGCGCCTATGCCCGGTGGGCGGGCAAGCGTCTGCCGCATGAGTGGGAATGGCAGTATGCTGCACAGGGAACCGATGGTCGAAGATACCCTTGGGGCGATTGCGAACGGGTTTCCGTTGGCTCACCTGGATCCACCTGTCCAGCGGGATCAGATCCGAAGACAGCGCGTACACCGAGCCCCGACAAGGGGCGCCAGATGCTCCCGGCCAGCGATGTCGATGCTCACCCGAACGGAGCAAGCCCATTTGGCGTCATGGATCTGGTCGGCAACGTCTGGCAATGGACGGATGAGTTTGAAGATAGCCATACACGCGCAGCCGTTATCAGGGGCGGAAGCCATTACCAGCCGCAAGGGTCGGGCTGGTACTTGCCGCAGGCATACCTTCTCAGCGAGCACGGAAAGTACCTGTTGATGGCGCCGGGGCTGGATAGATCGGGAGCCATTGGCTTTCGTTGTGCCAAGGATGCCAAGTAAAAGCCCCTCAACTCTGTGCGGAACGAGTGATATGGTCACACAGCCACGTCAGAGCCTTATGTAACGCTCACAGTGAAGTGGCAGTCAGCGGCATTTGTAGAAGATCCTCGACCTCCGCCATTGTAGGGGCCGAGTGCTGCGCCCCTGGGCGCGTCACCGAAATTGCCGCCGCGGCTGAAGCGAATCGGGCACTCTCAACTGCCGTTCTACCACGCAGCAAGCCGACGGCGAACGCTCCATTGAACACGTCTCCGGCCGCGGTGGTATCCAAAGCCTCTACGGGGAAGGGATGAATCTGAGTCTCACTTCCGGCGGTTGCAATATACGCGCCCCGCGAGCCCATTTTCAGGACAACTCCGCCTACGCCTAACGAGAGGATCGAGTGGGCGATGGTCCCCGGATCGGATTCCCCAGAGACTTTACTGTCCCGAGCTGTATAGAAAGCCGCCTCCGTTTCGTTTGGGGTGATCCATGTCAGCCGTGTCAGAAGCTTCGCAGGTAGATCACATGCTGGTGACGGGTCGAAGATAAGTGGAACTTTAGCGTCGGCGCAGATCTCCGCAAGATACAGCACCGTCTCGAAGGGAATCTCTGCTTGAGCCAGCACGGCGGCAGCATTCTGGATCACGTTGATATGCAGATCAATATAGGCAGGTAAAACAAAGAGATTTGCGCCCGGGACAACAATGATGCTGTTCTCTCCGTCCACAGCAACCGCGATCACCGCTACCCCTGAGTTCCCTTCCGCTATGCCCACGCAAGACGTATCCACACCCATCGCTACCATCTGCTCGCGGAGCTGTTGACCAAACACATCCGATCCGAGTTGCCCAATCAGTTGTACCGGATATCCGAGCCGAGCCACGGTGACCGCTTGGTTCGCGCCTTTGCCTCCTGGGTGAATATCGAAGTTGGACCCGAGAAGCGTCTGGCCGCTCTCTGGTATATGCTCCACGCGAGCCACAAGATCAATGTTGATACTTCCTACTACGACGATCTGCTTGTGAGCCATAAGCGAGCACCTATTACCACGTTTATTGTGCGAATTGTCCGGCCTGCTAGTACAAAGGTGCAAGAGCCACAGAGGTCAATCCCAGCACGAAGAGCACGAACATGCCCTTTAGGAAAGCGTTGGCGCGCGCCGGAGCGGCGGTGAACTCACGCCAGACAAACACGCCCCAGCAAGCTGAAACCAGAGTGGCTCCCTGGCCAATCGAGTAGGATACGGCGGGGCCGACCATACCAGTGCGCGAAGCAACGAAATTCAGCGTGGCCCCGGTACACCAGATGACACCGCCCAACACTCCCCAACCGTGCCAGGATAACTTTGCCGACCGGTAACCGTTCATGCTCACAGGCTGTCTGCCATCGAGAGGTTTGCTCATGAGCAGCAGGTTGAGAGGGATCGAGCAAATCGCCACACCCAGTACAAAGAAGAGCGACGTTGCATACGGACCAGGAGCGCCAGCCCCAGTCATCGACTTCGAAACCAGGGGATAGAAGCTGCCCATGAGAAGGCCTGAGATCAGGCTGATCACGACACCCCGGCGACTCAAGGCTTGTTTTTCTTTCTCTCTCAGGTAATAAGCAATCGCATCGCATACGATGGCTCCGACCACCAGCGCGATTCCACCAAAGAGCAGAACAGGATTGCCCTTCGGCGCTATCAAATAGGTACTACTAGCTCCAACCACCAGGGCAAGCCCGATTCCGATGGGGAAGGCTACGGCTGGGCCGGCGATGTCGATGGCTGCAACGAGAAGTAGGTTAGCGATATTGAAAACGGCGCCTCCTGCGAGCGCAAGCAGGATATGAGACCGATGCGGATGTAAGAGATCAGCAAGGAAGGGGATCCCCTTTCCGCCGGTGCTGCCGAGAGTGACGCCCAAGAGAAGAGCTCCCACGAGCAGTCCAATGACGTAGTCCCAGTAGAAGAGTTGGAACCTGTAACCTGGCGCAAGCTTTACCGTGTTGGCCCAGGAACCCCAACACAGCATGGTGCAGATCATGAAGATCAGCGCCATGGCATAACTCTCAGGTTGATACATGAAATGTTCCTCCTCCTGGGCATAATCACAAGGAGCCATGCGCAGATTCTCCTGTGAGAACTTTCAAAACAGTCTGTGTGGAGGATAGGTGTATGTCAACACGATCTTTATGTCAACTCGAACCTCTGGACTCGCTGCTATACTCGCGCCATCGCACTCTGGGACTTCACCAGAGGCAGAAACATCGGCCATTGCCATTGATGCAAAGGCGAATCGAACGGACCAAGGCCGGCCACCTCGCCCATCTGCACGCCAGAGAGACTTTGCTATGTCGAACATGAAGCAGATCGCCGCGATGGCTAGGGTCTCCCTAGGCACGGTGTCAAACGTCCTCAACGATACTGCGGCGGTCCGGCGCCGTTACGGAGACGAGTTTTCCCCTGGGCTGATGAAGCATAATTGCTGAAGGAGGCATCTCAAATCAAACCAAAGAGCAGACGAGTGACGCTGATGGATGTAGCGCAGGCCAGCGGGTTTTCTCCGTCTACTGCATCCATCGTTCTGAACGAAGCTCCTTTATCGAAGTATGTCGCGGCGAAGACGAAGCAGAAGATCCGTGAAGCCGCACAACATCTCGGTTACCACCCTGATGTCTTCGCCCGTTCGCTCCGCAGTCAACGGAGCCACATGATCGGCGTCCTCGTCATCGATCTGGCTGACCCATTCTGTACCCTTATTCTTCAGGGCATTGAGAGCAGGCTACTTCCCACCGCTTACCTGCCCGTCATCATGGACGCACATAATCAGCCTCATCAGCTCGAACGGTATCTCGAGATGATGGTTGAGCGGCGCGTCGAGGGTCTGATTACGGTGGCGAACTGGCTGCTCTTCGACATCTCTCTTCTCAAGGACATCCATGACCGGCAGATCCCAACCGTCGTCGTTGGACGCGATCTCGAATCCCCTACGGTGAAATCTGTCCTCGTCGATAACGAAGCTGGGGGCTATGCCGCGATAGAACATCTGTATGAACTCGGCCATCGCGAGATCGCCTTTATCCGCGGACCTAAGCGACTCGGGGATAGCCGAGTTCGCTGGAGGGGAATCCAGTGTTTCGCAAAAGCTCGAGGACTCACTCTCAATCCCGCACTCATCCATGACTTGCCGGGTACAACCGGTTCTAACTCAGGGTTCGATGGCGGCGTACGTCTTACTAACACCATTCTGCGGTCCGGTGAGAGGTTCACCGCCGTCCTTGCCTTCGACGATCTAACTGCTTACGGTGTCATCCGCGCTCTGTCAGAGGCTGGTCGACGCGTGCCGGAGAGCTGCTCGGTCATCGGCTTCGACGATATCCCGGCAGCCGCGCTGAGCACACCGGGATTGACCACAATCCAGCAACCGATGGGAGGCATGGGCGAATATGCTGCTGCCTACATCCTGAGGCACTTGGAACAGAACTCGGAGGAAGGCATTCAGTCAATTGGGGAGACTCACCTCATGAGTCCGACCCTCGCAGTTCGCGGTTCAACGGCGAAGAACAAGAAGCTTTAATCTCTCAAAGAGTGATGCCCGTCAACGTTGACACTCCGGTTGAATTCTTCTCTGCGCAATAAAGTTGTCAAGAGGCGAATCCTCAGGGAAGTCGATCTTCCCTGCTCTGCCAATGACGAATAAAACCCTCGGCGTCGGCATACCCGCTCTCCAGTCCGTGCGCCCGGGTAATTTGCTCCTGCAACGGGTACCACCGCCGCGGGTCCTGGGACTCATGGGCATAACACGCCGCCCGCTTACGGACTTCCACATCTGTGATGTCCACGAACTCCGAAGCGTTGAACATCATGGTGTCCTCGGCGATCCCATAATAGTAAAAGGTCGACGCCTTGCCAGACTGCAGCCAAGCGTCAAGCACGAGCGACGAGAGGGCTCGGTGATCGCGATGAATATCTACCGGCCACTGCACAAAGACAACATCTGGCTTTTCAGTGTCAAATAGTTTGCGAACGCTGGCATATTGAGTGTTGTCGACAACCGCACGGCCGTCATACTGGCCGGCAAAGGCCGCGCGGGCCTTGAGGATCTTGCACGCCTTCTCCGCTTCCGCGGTACGCACTGTTCCACAATCTTTCGACTCAGCCGGCCCGCAATAGCCCTGCCCCCGATTGAGATACAGGAGAACAACCTCATGCCCCAGGTCCGTGTATCGGGCGATGGTACCCCCGCAACCACACTCCGGATCGCCGGGATGTCCCCCGCTTACAATCACGTTTAGTTTGCGCCGAGCTTGGCTCTGTGGTGGAGATTGAGCCTGTGTTTCGCCCCCCGCTGTCACTGCTCCTACGGCTAATCCCCCGGCTAACTTGCCCGTTGCTGCAATAAGATTCCGTCGTGTTACTTGCACCTTGATCCCCCAAGTGATGAACAGCCACAACAACCAATGTTGGATCACTATGATCTATGCATAGCTGTCGAACTCCCCTTCATCCTTGGTGGAACAGCATTCGACCTAGTACCGCGGCAGAGGCGGAAGACCACCCGTGAAGACGGGCTACCGCAGTACGCTCAATCGGGCAGACGTAACCTCCAGCTACCGCGTTATAGCGCTCCCATGTCTGCCCCGTCTTCTCCCAGGTTGTCACTACGTTATCGATATAGCGCCGATTGACTGCCTGCGCCTCTTTCAAGAACTTATACCGCTGCAGTCCCAAGGCGACGATCACCTGTTGAGGAGGCCAGCACTCGGGGTAGGCCCATTCGAGAGCCTTGAACTGCGGGTGCGGATTGGGATAATCCTTGTCGGTAAAGGTAAGGCCATAGGATCGGTCAAACAGCTTCAGGTGACCCACCATGCGTTGAGCCTGTGATGGCGATGCAATCCCAACCCACAAGGGCCAATAGGCATTCAAAGAGTAGTAAGGCAGGCGAATCTTCCGAACGTAGTCGTATTCGAAGTAGCATCCCTTGCTGTCATCCCAGCAATACTGGTTGATATGTTGCGCCCGCTCGTCCGCCTCCTTTCGCCAACGTGCGGCCCTCTCTTGCCAGCCGAACCGCTCTGCAAGTGAGCAGAGTACCTGTGCCTGCCGTACCAACGCACAGTTCATGTGGATCGGAACGCAGTGGCGTATGTCGCCATCGAAGATTGGCGTGTAGTCCAGCCCAGCTTCAGCCTCCGCGGCCAACTCCAGAGACGTGTCGGAGCCCTTTCCACTATCGTGGCACGTGGAAAGGCCCGTGTTCGTCCTGTGGTCAGGGCCATTCCAGTAGCCGGTGTAAGCATGTTCCAGACGGGGATACGCCAGCATCGCCAGCTCGTCGTCGTCCTTCTTCGCGAGCAGGTAATTCTCCACGCTCCACGCCAGCAGCGGCGTAAGCGTTCGGTCCTTGCCGTCTGTTCAGGGGTGCCTTCGGCCATGATGATGTTTGGATGGTGGATGTTCAACTGAGCGGTGTTGTGGGGGCGGGTGTTCGGCGTCGTCGCCGGAGCGCGGAGG